>Ga0065721_10048760_pt1 | contig 92597 bp, 84 predicted proteins | sample Mesricmetagenome_FD_59108 | JGI IMG/M metagenome (GOLD analysis project Ga0065721, IMG submission 59108) | Mesophilic microbial community from rice straw/compost enrichment Sample: eDNA_1 v2 (version 2) | ecosystem: Engineered > Solid waste > Grass > Composting > Bioreactor | place: USA: Davis... | reverse complement strand
GGGAGCCAGCCGAACAAGCCTAAGCAGGAACGCATAGGCTTGTTCGGCTGCGACGTATAAGGCTGACTACTCCTTGTAGAACAGCAGGCTGCGGTCAAGGATAATATATAACACGGCGACAAACACGCCGGCGAGCAATAAAACCGTCAGCCAATGATCAGTGAGCCAGGATATCCACATCGGCATAGGAATCATCTCCTTGGTTCTGGCATTAGTGTGTTGATTATAGAGTGAGCAAGGAGCCATACATCTATTCGTCATCAAGCTAAATTGCCAGCAGGTTCGAAAATTGGTTGTCCTCTCAAAGCGCAGCATTTTCGGGCAGAATATGACTATTGACACCTTCCTGATACAGATGATATTATGAACCCAATAGAATTCATAGTATTCGGGTAGGAATTATAATAGATGATAAAAACATACCTGCAGGAGGACCTATCGTTATGGAAAAACAATTATTGCTGCGTCATGAAGGGCTCGAGCTTACAGCAACGCTTCATTATCCGAGCGATATGAAAGACAATGCGGCCAAGAAGCAGGCTATTATCATATGCCATGGATTTATCGGCAGCCGGGTGGGCGTTGACCGGTTATTCGTGAAGACAGCAAGAGCACTTGCGGCACAGGGCTCTTATGTACTTAGGTTTGACTATGGCGGATGCGGCGAGAGCAATGGTGATTATGGCGCGCTTGGCTTCGACAGCATGATTGATCAGACCCGTACGGCTATTGATTATATAGCAGGCATGGACAGCGTAGATCCAAGGCGGATCGTATTGCTTGGCCATAGCCTTGGCGGAGCAATTGCGATTACAACGGCTGTCAGAGATAAACGTGTGAAGCGTCTTGTGTTATGGTCGCCGGTTGCTTATCCGTTCAATGATATTGTCCGGATCGTCGGCCGTACAGGGTATGACGAGGCTGTTCAGAAGGGCAGCACTGACTATTCGGGCTTTACACTTCAGCCGGTGTTCTTCGAATCCCTGCTTCAGCATCAGCCTTTCCAGGCGGCGCCGCGTTTTGGCGGAGATGTGCTGCTTGTGCACGGCACAAGCGATGATCTGATCCCGGTTGACTACAGCTTCCTGTACCAGAAGGTGTTCTGGACCCGCAGCGACGGGCTTTGCGATAAGGAGATTATTTTCCAAGCGAACCATACGTACTCGAGCCGACATCATCAGGAGGAAGCGATTCGCGTCACCTCGGATTGGCTTGAAGGGCTCGATAAGCAGCAGCAGGAATGGCATAACTGGAGTATTTAGGAAGACATGCCCAGCTTTTTATGATTAAATGGTAGTATTCGATTCGAACTCTATCATTTTTTCTAAAAGGCGGGGAACATAACCAATGAGCAGACGTTTACGCGGTGTTTGGTTGTTTAGCTTGGTCATTCTACTAGTTCTGCTGTCGGCTTGCGGAAGCGATGCAGGAAATGCCGAAGAGGCTACTCCAGCCCCAACGGCTTCTGCGGAACCGGAAGCTGCGCCAACGGCTGAGCCAACACCGGAACTTGCATTTACGGCTCCTCTTACGGGGTTGAAGCGAGAAACAGCAGCAGCGGCACGGCCGATTGCGGTGATGATTAATAATTTGAAGCCGGCACGTCCGCAATCCGGACTGACCAACGCCGATGTCGTATGGGAAGTATTGGCCGAGGGCGGCATAACGCGGCTTGTGGCAATCTTCCAAAGCACGGATGCACTTACCGATGCGATTGGTCCAATCCGCAGCATTCGTCCATACCTGATTGATATCGGGGAAAGCTATGGCGCCATTCTGGCTCATTCAGGGGCAAGTAATGACGGCTATGATATTTTGCAGCATCAAGGCAAGCCTTATTTGGATGAAATATCGAATGCGGGTCCGTATTTCTGGCGGAGCAAAGACCGCAAGGCGCCGCATAATTTATACTCCGAGCTTGAGAAGCTTCGGGCTGGCGCTGAGAAGAAGGGCTACAAGAGCGATGTAACGGTTCCGGGATATCCATTTTCGGAACAGGGCTCGACGGCTTCGGGAGAAGCGGCGGCCTCAATCGAGATCAAATTTTTGCTGAAGGACTATAAGGTTTCGTATGCTTATGATGAAGCGAGCGGATTGTACAAACGGTCGATTAACGATGAACCGCATACCGATATGAACAATGGCGAACAGCTGACGGCTGCCAATGTGGTTGTGCTTGGTGCGAACCATAAGACATTGGATGATTACGGGCGCTTGGCTGTTGACCTCCATGCAGGCGGGTCAGCAATCTTGTTCCAGAAGGGCAAAGCGGTATCCTGTGAATGGGTGCGGAGCGATGACAATATGATTCGTCTCATGAAGGATGGAGCCGAGCTTGCTTTTGTACCGGGGAAAACCTTCTTCCAAATTGTACCGAATACACCGACTTTTTCCGAGCATGTGGTTTATGGGTAAAAAAAGATATTGTCGGACACACTTCTAACAGGTGTAGAGTGTGCTGCGATATCATTAGAAGTGAAGCGGCGCGTTCCTATACGGAGCGCGTTTTTTTTCAATATCGCAAAGTTTTCATAAAACCTTTACATTCCCTTAACAATTGTAAAGTAAACTATGATAAGATATTGTGGGCTCATCTCGAATGAAGTCTAACCATCCAGTCGGGTAAAGGGGATTAAGATGTTCAAGAAAAAGGATATTTTCTTTAAAACGTTTGAGGAAATGGCAGATACGCTGGTTGACGCAATTGAATATTTTTCAAACGGTGTTTCGGACCTGTCGGATGTCACTCAATTTGCCAAAACTATGAAAGAGCATGAGAGCAGAGGCGACCAATACGTTCACGCGATTCTGAAAGAACTGAACAAAACGTTCATTACCCCGATTGAGCGGGAAGATATTATGGCTCTTACATCGTCTCTGGATGATGTGCTTGACGGCATTGAAGCTTGCGCATCGCGTTTCGAGATGTACAATATTCAAGAAAAAGATGAATACATAACGCTGTTTGGCGATATTTTGCTTCGTTCGGCACACCAAATCAAGAAAGCCATTTATTTGCTTACAGATAAAAAGCTTCTTGCGATTCGTGAACCAAACATTGCGCTTAATGAACTGGAGAACCAAGCCGATGACTTGCTGCGCGTCTGCATTAAGAGTCTGTTCACGAATGTGACTGATCCGATTGAATTGATGAAGCGCAAAGAAATCTACGAAATGTTGGAGCAAACGACCGACTACTGCGAAGACGTAGCGAATACGCTGGAATCGATCATTATGCGCAACAGCTAAGCTTACACGGAGAGTAGGAGTCAATTCAAATGGATTCAATCACAATTTGGGCGGTTGTTATACTGGCGCTTGGTTTTGACTTTATTAACGGCTTCCACGATACGGCGAATGCGATTGCGACTACCGTATCAACGAGAGCGCTTAAGCCGCGGGTAGCCATTATTATGGCTGCTTGTATGAACTTCATCGGAGCGGTTACCTTTACCGGTGTTGCGAAAAAAATCGGCAGCGGCGTTGCCAATCCGGCAGATTTGCCAAACGGGGTAGAGATTGTTGTTGCCGCGCTTCTCTCGGCTATCATCTGGAACCTGCTTACCTGGTGGTTTGGTATTCCATCCTCCTCGTCGCATGCCTTGATCGGCTCGCTTGCCGGTGCTGTAGCGTCCGGGGCAGGATTTGATGCCATAAATGCCCATGGTTTTGTTGATATCATTAAAGCGCTCATTTTCTCGCCGTTGATTGCCTTCACTATTGGTTTTATCATTATGTGGATACTGAAGATCATATTTGCGAAGTCCAGTCCGCATCAGGTGAACAAAGGCTTCCGGTTCGGGCAGATCCTGACTGCGGCGTTCCAGTCGTTCTCGCATGGTACGAATGATGCTCAGAAGGCGATGGGGATTATTACATTCGCTCTTGTAGCCGGCGGCATACAGGATCATTTGGAAGTCCCGCTGTGGGTTAAGCTGTCGGCGGCATTGTCCATGGCACTTGGTACATCCGTTGGCGGATGGAAGATTATCAAAACCATGGGAACAAAAATATTCAAGATCGAGCCGATTAACGGCTTTGCTGCAGACATCGGCTCGGCGGGTGTTATCCTGTCAGCAACGATGCTGGAGCTGCCGGTCAGCACGACGCATGTTATCACATCGTCGATTCTCGGCGTAGGCTCCGCGAAGCGTTTCTCCAGCGTCCGCTGGTCGCTTGCAGGTAAGATTGTTGTAGCATGGGTGATCACCATCCCGATCACTGCGCTCTTATCCGCAGCTATCTTCTGGTTGATCGATACGTTGTTTATGTAAGAGGTTAAAGCCCGTCCAATGGACGGGCTTTTGTGCGTGAACCTTAAAGGGCAGAGCCAGAGCCGATCAGTACACGGACGATGCAGCCGTTTCACCTTGGAAGAAGATCCGGCTCTCTGGCGGATCTCAGGACGAGCCATTGGATTTCATCCAACATTTTGGCTGCGGATTGCAGGGCATACATTCTCACGTTGGATTCTATCCAGCATAAATGGGAAAAAAGCCTGCTACGGGGCAAATGTGAGCGAATCTGCTGGATGAAATCCAGCGTAGGCATGGGAAACGGAGCAATGGGGGGAAATAGGCTGGATAAAATCCAGCGTACGGAGAAGAGCTGGGCAAAGAACAAGAACAAGAACAAGAACAAGAACAAGAACAAGAACAAGAACAAGAACAAGAACAAGAACAAGAACAAGAACAAGAACAAGAACAAGAACAATCCCCGGCTACAGACAATTAGGCTGTAGTCGGGGATCTCCACTTCCACTCCAAACGTTGCGTGTAGCTTCATCACAACTGATGGTGCATGTGATGGCTATCATCATCTGAAGCCTGATTGAACGGTGAGCGATAGAGCATGCGGGGCTAGTCGCAGTTATTTGCGCAGCCGTTTCCGCTTGCGGCGGCGGCCGGCAGAGCCGGTTGGTTTTTTGCGGCGTTTGCGTTTCTTCGGCACTACTTCAATACCATCATCCGAAGAGTCGCCTGCGTCTTTTTTGAAGGAGCCCATAAGCACCTTAACGAGAGGAGCCATTTGCGACACGCTGGAGACGACCTTTTGGACTTTGCCTACTGTGCTCAGAATGCCGTCGAGGCCGCCAATTCGGTCGACAAAGCCTTTGATTTCATTCAAGCTCGGCATATTAAAGCCGCCGGCTTTGGCCGGTGTCGTTGTCTCCACCAATTCTGCCGCTGTTGCCGGTACAACAACTGGCAAGCTATCCTCTTGTTGTATGATAGTCTCTTCGGTCGAAAAGACAGGAGGCGCAGCTGGAATCGGGGCAGCTTCCGAACCAAAGCCCAGCGGATTCTGGAAGCTGTTTAATCCTTGGCTCGTTTGGTTCCGAACATAGCCGCGTCGGTGATGGCCGCTATGCGGCGAGTGCGGCGGATACTGGTGAGGGTTCGGATGGCCGCCTCCACCAGGGTAGTTCCGGTAAGTCACGCGGATCACAACCTTTTTTCAAAGTTTATGGAACAATGGCTTCCCTATTTCGTCCGCTTCCATCCGGTACGACCAGCCTGCACACAAGGCCCGGTCCCGTATGCCGTATAGGGAAGTATTCTTGGTATTAGTCTATGGCATAGGCAAACGTGACGATTGGACGAATGACCCGATTTTATATAAATAATGTGGATAATAACCTACGATAAGCTCTTCCGTCCTGTAAAGCGTGAATACGGTAATGCTTGAAAAAACCGCCTAAAAAAGCTACAATGTGAGCAATAGACATTAATTATAATGCCTGAAATGCGCGTATAATCGCGCTTCTGAGGAGTGGATGATAATGCAGCTCAAAAAGCTGAATGATAAAGCGATTGACCAATTATTCGAGGCGATCCTGACTTTAAAGTCCGTTGAGGAATGTTATGTTTTTTTTGACGATTTGTGCACGGTGAATGAGATTCAGTCATTGTCGCAGCGTCTTGAAGTGGCACGCATGCTGGGCAAGGGCAGCACTTACAACCAGATTGAGGCAGAAACAGGCGCAAGCACGGCTACCATTTCCCGGGTTAAGCGTTGTTTGAATTATGGTAATGATGGGTATAAAATGACTTTAGAGCGTTTAGGCAGATAGTGACATGAAGCCAGGTATTCTCGTGATCAGCCATGGTTCGAGAGAAGCAGAATGGGTTCGGCTGGTCGATCAGGCAGTAGAGGCTGCAGCAGCTTCTCCATCTGTACAAGGCGTGCCGGTCTATTCTTCTTTTCTCGAAATTGTTGAAGGCCGTTTGATTCAGGATGGGATCGATGCGTTAGAGGAGCAGGGAGTCACGGATTTATTCGTAGTACCTTTGTTCATTTCATCTGGCAGCACACATGTTGATGAGATCGGGCAAGCCTTTGGATTGCCTAAGGCGGCAGAGCTTGAAGGGGATCTAGGAACCTTCCGTGTTAACGCCAAGGTCCATTACGGCATGCCGATTGATGATGATCCCGATATTGCGGAGCTGCTGTTGTCGAATATTAAACCGCTGTCTGTCCATCCTGAAGCAGAGACGGTTATGCTTATTGCGCATGGAAGCAAGGAAAAAGTCTTTCATGAACGCTGGCAGCACGGTCTGAATGAGCTCGGGGAACGGTTGCGGAAGCTGGGCGGTTTTGCCCATTTCGCGACGGCAATGCTGCTGCCTGATCAGGCGGCGGGCCGTTTGAGAGCACTGCAGCAAGAAAGGCCGAAGGAAGCGGTAATCGTCGTTCCTCTGTTTTTGAGCAAGGGTTATTTTACGAATACGGTCATTCCATCGCGGTTAAAAGGCCTTGAGTACCGGTATAACGGGCAGGCGATGCTGCCCCATCCGGCAATTGAGCGGTGGCTGGAGCGTCGTATGACGGCTGCACTTCAGGAGAGATAGATGACCGTTTTTTGAAAGAAATGGTGGGTTAATCGATGAAGCGTGCAAGATTGATTTACAACCCGACATCGGGAAGAGAAGAGATGAAGCGTCGTCTCCCGGATATTCTGCAAAAGCTGGACCAGGCAGGTATCGAAACAAGCTGCCATGCGACGATTGGAGCGGGGGATGCCACGCTTGCCGCAGCGGATGCAGCGGATCGGGATTATGATCTGATCATCGCGGCGGGCGGTGACGGGACGATCTATGAGGTCATTAACGGGCTTGCGAATAAGCCGAATAGACCGCCGCTTGGGATTTTACCGCTTGGGACAACAAATGACTTCGCCCGTGCGATGGGCATTCCCAAGCATTGGGAATATGCCTGCGATCTGATTATTCAGAACTATACGCGGCCGATCGATGTGGGTCAGGCGAATGAGCGTTATTTCATTAATATTGCCGGCGGTGGCTCCTTAACCGAGCTGACTTATGATGTGCCGATCAAGCTGAAGACGATGATTGGGCAGCTGGCGTATTATTTGAAAGGGCTGGAGAAGATGACCCGCTTAAGTCCAACGGAGCTGGTGATTGAAGCAGAGGGTGTCGGCAAATTCCACGAGGAGTTTATGCTGTTCCTTATTTGCAACAGCAACTCGGTAGGCGGATTTGAGAAGCTGGCGCCGGATGCGAAGCCAGATGACGGGCTGTTTGATGTTGTGCTGCTGAAGAAGTGTAATCTTGCGGAGTTTATCCGGATCGCTACATTGGCGCTTCGCGGTGAGCATCTGAACGATTCGCATGTCATTCATTTCCGGACGAATAAGATGAGGGTGACATCGCCAAGTTATGTGCAGATCAACCTGGACGGAGAGTATGGCGGTACGCTGCCGTTTACGTTCTCGGTGCTGCCGTCGCATTTGCAGATTTTTACCGATGAGCATGGCGCGGCTACCTATCGTAACCGATAATTGCAGTTGGAATAAACCTCTAATAGTAAGCCTTGGGCTTGCTGTCAGAGGTTTATTTCTTTATGCAGATGCATTACACTATAGGGATAATAGGATGAGGAAGCGGAGAGCAATGATGAATAGAAACAATACGCGTAATGCGGGTTCGAATAGAAAAGGCCATACATCGGCAGCAGCGGGCGGCCGGAAGGGCGGGGGAGCAGGAAGAGCTCCATCGCAAGCCGTGACAGATGCACCGGTGCAAAAAAACGACGAAGTGGTCGTCGATATTATCGGTTTGACCCATGACGGAGAAGGAGTAGGCCGGGCTGACGGCTTTACCTTGTTTATTCAGGGGGCGCTCCCTGGCGAGCGTGTACGGGCGAAAGTTATGAAGGTAAAAAAAGCATATGGCTATGCTCGTCTTCAAGAGCTGTTGGATGCCAGCGCGGATCGCGTGGTGCCGGTATGCGGCATCTACGACAAATGCGGCGGCTGCCAGCTGCAGCATATGGATTATACGGCGCAGCTGAACTGGAAGCGACAGCATGTCATTGATGCGCTGGAGCGCATTGGGAAGCTGCAGATTGCGAGTGGAGGCGCGGCGGATTCAGCTGGGGTTATCGTTCATCCAACGGCAGGGATGAAAGATCCTTGGCGTTACCGCAATAAAGCACAGGTGCCCGTGGGGGCTTCAGCGGGAGAAGGCGAGCTGATTGCGGGCTTTTATGCCAAAGGCAGCCACCGGATCATCGACACGGATGAATGTCATATCCAGCATGACCGGAATGACGAGGTTGTCCGCATTGTGAAGACTATTGGCCGGGAGCTGGGCGTATCGGCGTATGAAGAGGAAAGCGGCAAAGGGCTGCTTCGTCATGTCATGACGCGGACAGGCTTTGTGAGCGGCGAGATAATGGTTGTATTGGTTACGAACGGGCGTAAGCTGCCGCAGGCCGAGCAATGGGTGGAGCGTATCCGTGCGGCGTTGCCGGAAGTGAAGAGCATTGTACAGAACGTGAATACGCGTGATACGAATGTGATTTTTGGCGATGAGACGCGCGTACTGTGGGGCAGCGAGGTGATTTATGATGAGCTGGACGGTATCCGGTTCGCGATCTCGGCCCGGTCGTTCTATCAGGTAAATCCGGCGCAGACGGTCGAGTTGTATCGCAAAGCGGTAGACTATGCGCAGCTAACCGGAACGGAGTCGGTTATTGATGCCTATTGCGGCATCGGGACAATCTCCTTGTTCCTTGCGCGCAAAGCCGGCCGCGTCTATGGCGTTGAGATTGTGCCGGAAGCGATCGAGGATGCGAAGCGTAATGCGGAGCTGAACGGGATCAACAATGCTTCGTTCGAAGCAGGACCGGCGGAAGTCGTCATCCCGCGCTGGCGCGAAGAGGGAATTATCCCCGACGTCATCGTTGTGGACCCGCCTCGCAAGGGCTGCGACCCGGCGCTGCTGGATACGATTCTGAAGATGCAGCCGGAGCGGGTCGTGTATGTCAGCTGCAACCCTTCCACGCTGGCGCGTGACCTCCGGACGCTGGAGGATGGGGGATATAAAACGGTGGAGGTCACACCGGTTGATATGTTCCCTTGGACAAGTCATGTGGAGAGTGTCGTAAGGATGGTGCGGAAGGATTGCATATGAGCAAATTAATGTTGAATGCTGAATACAAAATGAACAATGCCATGGATTTCCTGACTGGAACCGGAGTTACGCGGAGGAAAGTATAAGGCTGTAATTTCATGGAAATAAATACAATCAATGCGAGGTTGAGAGATGGCGCTTTTTTATAAAAACAGACTGGGAAAACGGCTATTTTTGACCTTGATTGCATTGGCTCTTGCAGCAGCAGCAGTCTATATCTTTAATAGGATGGATGACGATGGGCGGAAGCCGCCGATTGTGCAGAAGGGCCTCCTTGATTTGTCAACCTGGGACTTCAACCAAGATGGATTAATCAAATTGGATGGACAATGGGAGTTTTACTGGAACAGATTTTTGGATGACGAACATTTTCGACACGATCCGAACGTGCGACCCGATACGTTGGCGAAGGTGCCAGGGATGTGGAACAACTACCTGATCGATGGGAACAAAATACCAGGCCATGGATATGGCACTTATAAACTTTCGATAAAGACGAGAGAGACCGATCCGCGCTTGTCTTTGAAAATTTTGGCTCCTTCGACGGCTTATCGATTATATGTCAATGATGAACTGCTTGCGTCCGGCGGGACGGCAGGGAAGGAGAAGGGCAATACTTCAGCCGATTATCGACCGCAAACGATTGAATTTAGTCCGCCCGGACAAACGTTTGATCTGATCGTTCAAGTTGCCAACTTCGACTTCGCTCGGGGGGGAATGAGCCGTTCCCTCTTTTTGGGCTATTCTGATGCCATGCAGGCTTTAAATAACGGGCTAATTTATAAAGATCTATTTTTGCTGGGCAGTCTTGTTATCGCAATCTTCTACTCGTTAAGCATGTTTTTAATGAATCGCGATGAGAAAATCAGCTTATATTTTTCTTTCGTATGTATGATTTTGGTAGGGCGGATCCTCATTTCAGGAAGTTATTTTATTTATGAATTGTTTCCTCATGCAAGCGTAAATGTAATGGAGTATATCAATTATTTCACTTCGCATTGGGGCTCGCTGGCTTTTGCCCTAATGATCCGGGAACTGTTTCCCGATATGTTCTCCAATCAGGCGCGTCGGTATTTTATCGTGCTGACGGTGATCGCACTTGTATTTATTACAGTTGTTCCGATGAATATTTATAGCCAATTCGTCATTCCTTCCGATATTCTGATCCTGATGATCATTGGTTACGCCTGCTATGTCACAGCAAGAGCGGTTATCCGCAAGAAGCCTTACTCTATGCTTTCTTTTTTGGCGAATGGCCTATGCCTTGTTCTGGTAGTCTTTGATCTGGTGTTTGCGATTACGAATAAGAACAGCGCTTTCGGCGAGTTTTCCACTCTCGGCTTCTTCACGTTTATTTTCCTGTATGCGTTCATTCTGGGACGCAAATTTTCCATATCTTTCAAAGAAGTGCGGATCTTATCCCATAGGCTGCTCGAGCTTGACAAGCTGAAGGATGAGTTCCTGGCGAAAACCTCGCATGAGTTGAGTACCCCGCTCAACGGCATCATCAGCATCACGGAATCGTTGGTGGAGGGAGTGGAGGGGAAGCTTAACAAAAATCAAATTATGAATTTGAATTTGGTCGCTTCCAGCGGGAGAAGGCTTGCCAATCTCATTCAAGATATTCTCGACATCTCGAAGCTTGAGCATGGCGATATCGTATTGCATACGAAAAGCATTCCTGTTCAGCCTTTGGTGGAATCCGTTCTATTAGTTTTTGAGCAGATGTATGCGAACAAGGCTATTAAATGGCGTTATGAGTTTCCCCAATCGCTTCCCACCGTTCATGCCGATGAGAACAGACTTGTCCAAATTTTATATAATCTGATCGGCAATGCTGCGAAGTTTACGGATCGCGGAGAAATAAAAGTGTCGGCGGAGGCGCAGGATGAGCGGGTCGTCATACGAGTTTCAGACACGGGTAAGGGAATCCAACCGGAAAAGTCGGAGGCGATATTTAAACCCTTCGAGCAAGCGGATTCCTCATTATCGCGAGAATATGGAGGCGTTGGATTAGGCTTGTCGATAACGAAACATCTGGTAGAGCTGCACGGCGGTCGCATCGAAGTTGTCTCTGAACCGGATCAAGGTTCCTCTTTTACCTTTACACTGCCAATAGGCGACACGAGCGTATTGGAACCGACTGCGCCCTTAATAAGTGCATCCCAATATACTGAAACGAAGAGAGAGGCGGACAACGAACAAGCTATCGTTTTGAAGCAGCAAGGTGAACATATTTTATTGGTGGACGACAACTATACGAATCTTCAAGCCGCATTGAATTTATTGAAGCTGGAGAAATATTCGGTAACCGCCGTCTCGAGCGGCAAGATGGCTTTGGAAGCGCTGAAGGCAAATCCGGATTTCAGTCTGGTCATTCTGGATGTGATGATGCCGGAAATTACAGGCTATGAGGTTTGCAGGAAGATTAGGGAAACGAGAACCCTGTTCGAGATTCCGGTACTTCTGGTTACGGCGCAGCATCAGCCGGAGGATCTCGTACTCGGCTTTCAGGCCGGAGCCAATGATTTCTTGGTAAAACCGTATGAGCCGATGGAATTTAAAGCGCGGGTAAAGACACTCATTGAATTGAACAAATCGATGAGCAAGGCGCTGAAATCTGAAGTGGCGTTCCTTCAAGCTCAGATCAAACCGCATTTTCTATTTAATTCGCTGAACACGATTTCGTATTTTTGCACCAGAGACGGAGCCAAAGCCGAGGAGCTCCTGAACAACTTCTCCATGTATTTGAGAAGCAGCTTTGATTTCAAAAATTTAGAAACGTATATTCCGCTCGAGAAAGAATTGGAATTTGTGAGCGTCTACCTGGAGATTGAGCAAGCGCGTTTCGGAAACCGGTTGGAGGCAAAGCTCAACGTGGAGCCGGAAACGTTGAACCAAATGATTTTACCGTTGACGCTGCAGCCGCTGGTTGAAAATGCGATTCTTCATGGGATCATGAAAAAAATAGAGGGGGGATACGTGGAAGTTTCAGTAAAGCTTCAGAATGAGGAACTCCAATTTCGGATTCGGGATACGGGAGTCGGCATGAGCCCGGATGAAATAAAAGAGCTCTTCACGAGAAGGGACGGTCAAGGGATCGGTTTGCGTAACATCGAAGCGCGGTTGCAAAAATGGTACGGTCGAGGCATTCGCATTACTAGCGAAGTGGGGAAAGGAACTGAAGTTTCTTTTACTATTCCTATAAGTGAAGGAGCTTTCAAAAGGGAGTAAAAGTCCGGTTTATTTTATTACTGGCATGATTTCCGAAGTAGAGTAGGATCACATCAATCGTTCAGAACACTTCTATCGCAAGTTCTGCTTCGAGTGCGAGTTGAATCATGATACCAAGAGAGGCAGAATCATAGGGATCAACCAGGCACTAGTGGCGACCAAAGACGAACTGGAGCGAAACGAGATGTAATGATCGTAATGAAGCAACCGTCACTTCATTTCGAAAAGCTTGCATGACCGCTAAACTTGAGTAAGTGGAGACACTTCGCATTTCCTTTCTTAACGGATATGCGAAACGAGGCAGATATACGAAGTGGACGGGGAGAGGTGCGTATAACACCATATTATGCGAACCATTTTTTGACCCTGTTAAAATGCCGCGATCCCTTGTACAGCAAGGGATTATCCCATGTCCCCACTTCGCTTTTATTGCTTTGTTTTCGCATAACTTGGATTTTTTCAGCTTAGATATACGAACCAAGCGCTTGCAGGTTATGTGCAGAAAAAGAAATACGCACCTGATTTCTACGTGATATACGAAGCTGATGTTCAGAGTATAACCTGACTTAAGTCCTATGTTCCAACTTCAGCATATTGTAATTATTTGGGGGTTCTTCGCTCTTCTGGATGGGTAGCACAGACTAGAATTGCTTCATAGATACGTTCAGTGCTGAGAGATTCCTAAGATATCGGTAGAAATGGTAAAGGGGAAAAAGAAATCTAGACCCTGCGTGCAGAAATGGCCGGTATGCGAAGTTTGTTAGCAGTCATGTAGACCATTGCAATTAAATTTTCAACATTACTATAGCCTCGAGCTCGTCGCTTGGCTGCCTGTACAAGACCATTAATTCCTTCGAGTAAACTGTTAGTCATCTTGCTGTGAAACTATCGAAGTATACCTTCTTCATGCTGCTTTAGACTCTTTGCAAGCTCCATCATAGGCTGCAATTGTGATCGTTTGGCCCAACTCATCCATTCACGCAATAAACGTCGGCAAGTAAATGTGGCGTTGTCCATAAGTCTTGGGTATGCTTTCCCTGTCTTCAGATGACTGTCCTTCAAGCTTTGCAGTTCTTCTTTCTGCTCTGCTTTCAAATTACTTTCATTTTTTAGCCATAGATACTTCGTCCGCTTCAACTGTGGTGCATCCTTTTGCTCAACTTTACGTACTTCATCGACGGCCCCATTTACCATTTTCATCACATGAAATTTATCAAACGTAATCTCTGCAGCAGGGAACTGCTCTTCAATTCCACGAATGAAGGTCACAGACATGTCGCAGCAGATTTCCTGGATCTTCACGGCATCTACGCCCTTACTGAGCAATTGTTGCTTGACATGAGCGAGTGTATCTTTGCCTTTCCCTTCTGTTGCAAATAGTACAATCTTGCTATCTACATCCACGAACAAAGTAATCTATCGATGCCCGCGACGTGACGAAGTTTCATCAATAGCGATTCGCTTCACATTCACTAAATCCAACTCTGCCATCGCTTGATTGACATAGTGATGGAAGATCCGCCACATGCGTGTATCGTGCTCACGCAACTCGCGAGCCGCAGCGTTGTCTGGCATTTCAGCCATTAACCGCATAGCCCAGGCATCGAACTGCAAGGTGAAATGAGACTGTGGGCGATACCATTTCACAGGGACTAACGTTACCTTATTGCAACTCTTGCAGTTTGTCCGTGGAACTCTGGCATGCATGTAAGTTTTCCAGTTCCAGAAGTCCAGGTGCCGCCAATGTTTCTGTTCCGCATCATAGGCTTTACTTGCTGCACCACAATTCGGACAGGCGAATATGTTAAGACGGCGTTAGCACTGGAAGAACCCTGGAAGCTAACACATAACACATATAGAGTACGACGATCAAGATGAAGCCTGGCACTTATACATTGACTTTGAACGCGGAGACATGCCCGTAATTAGATTATCTTTACTACTCCTTAAACTCCACATCCATACATACCACCCTATTAATATTCTTATTGGGCAGTATTGACCACTTATCTATTAGACAGACATTAGGCATTCAGTATAGCGAGGAAGCATTATTTGTATAGAGAAAATGAAAAGAACAATTCTGCTGAGACCATGTGAATTGCTTCATATCACTAACGTTGCATAAACATTGCGAATACTTTATGTCTGAAAATTCAGAAAGACCTTTATAAATTAAAAATACAAAAAGTCGATAGCTTCCTAAAGGTAGCTCGTCTCATTTGGATGAATTATACAAATATGTATGATTAGATCTGACAGCGGAGTGATTCGTCGTAACAATCGTGGTCTCTCTTCGTCGCCTTCCCATGGATGAGCGACTCGGCTTTTGTTTCATTCGGCTTAACCACTGAGCGTAGGACTGCCATAAGAATTTGGTTAGCCATCGGGTCAACTGTAAAAGACTGTGATCCACTTTCGTCTCCAGTTTGACGAGTAATAGCAAGCAAAAGGCGATCAGTGCAATCCAGACCTGATTATGAACCGCACGGTCGCTTTGACCATGAAAATGCTTGATCCTCAAATGCTGCTTCACCCATTTGAAGAACGTTTCAATTGCCCAACGACTGCGGTACATGTCGCTGATTTCGTCACAGGTTAGATCAAACCGATTGGTAATCAAGAATAACAGATTGCCCTGCGAGTCCTGGGTTTGAACCATCCGGAGCAAATGCTTCATTTTCTTTTGTGGAGAGCCAACTCGCACGATGACATCCTCGCTAACACGGCTTTCTTGCGGAACTTTAAGAAACTCAATAGGCTCAATGCACGCATTATTCTTCAGTCTTGTGACGAAAAAGATGTTATTCTCGCAATAGCGGTCAAATGCCAAGTAGTCCATGTAACCTCGGTCAAACACGTATGTAAAACCTGGTTCATCCGTAAGCTCATCGAGTTGAGTGCGGTCGTTCTTCTTTGCATTCGTAAGGGTTGCCTCCTCTGGCAAGACATCTTGATCGCCGACAAATGCCAGTCGCATATGGAGCTTAATACCTGCCTTTGTCTTACGAAAGGTAGCCCATTTGTACTTTTGCAAGCAAAGAGCGACGGTGGTCGAGTCGATAATTTTTATTTTGTTACGTGCAGTTGGTGCATGATAGGTCGTGAGAATCCGTTTGACGAGACGCTCAAACAGTTGTTGAAGCAAATCCGGATCCACCTGATTATGCTTCCGGCTAAGTTGAGCTGCGGAAATGGATTTCAGCCCAAGCTCACGTTGAAATGCCTTGCATAGCACATCATCGGCTATGTGCCTAAGACCTTCTCTGCCTTGCAGTTGTGCATGCAGAAACAATTTCAAGTAGGCTGAAGTTGTTAGCTTCTTCACATACTTATCTTGCTGGGTTTCTGTAACCAAATCTGTGAATGTTCTCGTACATATTGGCGCTAACCATTTACCAAACGAAGAAATTAGGGTATGCTTGTCCATACGATGATCCTTTTCAGTGGATTATGGACAGGGCTACCTTCCATATCTATTGGAAAGGATTTTTTTATGTACACATTTAGCTATGACAGAAAGTTATGAAGATTCAGAGAACATTAATGCAACGCTAGTGCATTTGAGTAAATGGAAGTTTATTAAAAATCGTCTTGCTACATCACTGTTAGGTCTTGCTGTTGTCGCAGCTTCAGTGTCTCTACCTCATTCCTCTATAGAAGCATCCTCACTTTCTTCTCAACAAGAGCTTCCCTATGTTTCAAGTATTCCAACACCACAAGGCAATTCGGTAATTGATGAAAACTATGATCGTAGTTGGGACAACTATGTTGTCGATTCTACTGAAGGTTTTCAGTATCCTGGTATTGTTACTGTTAACCCATAATGTCCACTAGTTGACGGCGTAAGTTGTCCTGTTGGTGACGGCCAAGACGTATGAGTGCCATTGGACTCTGCGCATCCATCTTGAAATTAAGCAGAAAGCGCACTTCTTCCAGCATCTCTCGATCCAACAGATGAGCTTCATCCACGATAACAACCGGTTGCAGACAATGAATACCGCGCATGAGCTCAATCTCACGATGCAGCTGTCGCTTGGCATCTCCGCGGTAGAACTTTGATTCGCAACCTAGCTGCTCAAGCAGCCCTTTGTAAAAATGCCGTGGGGTCAGCTTAGAGTCTGAAAGGTAAAGCACTTTATACTTGGCGGGATCGAGCACCTCAGTAAACCGGCGAATCGTAGTTGTCTTGCCTGTACCGCAATCTCCGGTAACGACGGCAAAACACTGACGCTAAGCAGCGTACTCGAGGCGCCCCAGCGTTTCTTCCAGGATGACCGACTCATACAGCTCACTTGGCGGTATGTCCCGAGAAAAAGGGGATCGTTCCAAGTTGTAGAAGGACTCAAACATGATGATCCTCCTTGCTAACACGACGGTAAGCTACGGCTGGAGTTTGCTGTGCTTTACGATCCCGGCTTTGCTCTTCAGCGGCCGTCAGCAGCCTTGAGGTATCTGCCGGTAAAGTGCCGCATCATCCCGTGAAGTCGTTGAGAGCATTACACACGAGCCTGCACAAGTTGTTGAGGTTGTTTCTCCTACGGAGATAATCAAATTCCCATCAAATTATAAGACGCAGGGTCCGTTAGATGTATGCGATCATATACGAAATTTACCTAATGGTTGGTATGCTTCAGCTGAAAAAATAATGACTGCATCCGAATATGGGTATAATCTTAAACCTGGACAAACATGGGTTGATACATATACTAAAGGCGTATCTATTACGTAATAGGGGGAAGTCGTTATGGGATTATTTGATATTTTTAAAGGGAAAAAAGTTGGGAAGAAGAAAATGCCTATACAGGAGAGACACCTGACTGCCCACGATGTGGACATTCTCTAACCAAAAAATATGTTTTCAGCGAAATGTATTGTGAAAATTGTAGGTACGGTTTAGATGATGATATCGATGTTGTTGATAGCGAATCTTTAAGTGTTTATGAAGCTGCAGAAATTTGGGCTTCACACGGAAAAGACGAAGATTACATGTTTGGATACTCCGAAGAAGAATTAGAAGATGCTCTTTAAAAGAAAGCACTCCCGGCCATCATGGTGTTTCCGCTGAATTATAATGTCATTGTGCTGACGGGATTGCCTGTCTGGGAATTGACGACTTTTAGGGGTCAACTCAATATTTTTCTTGAACGATAAAAACGTACCAGCAATTGAGGATTGTTATTTGGAATTTTGGGATCGCGAAAGAGAGGTGCTTGAATATTTATTAAAGCTTGTAGCAAAAAGAGATCTAGCTATTGGCTCAAATGCTTCGGAGTAATCAGACTATCTACACTCCATAAAGATTAATATACATGCTGCAAAGGTGTTTAGCCTTTCTTTAGCCTTAAATGCCGATGATGGAAAGTTTGTACAAGACCTAATGGTTCCTATTAAAACGAAAAATAAAAGAAATAGCTATTCTAATCCTGCTTCAGAGACTATCTCTGAGGCGTTTTTTATGTGGGAGTGGGTGTCTGTAAAACGACAAACGGCGTATTAGAAAGTCTAGATATTGCCGGATTTTAGGAGATTATGGTATCTTAGGTGCATCGTTTGTACTATTGAATGATCTATTTGGATTAATGATGATGTCAGGCACCGGAGCCTGCGAATGATGATCTGATAAGAAAAAATAAGTGATAATGAGGTGTGCATAGGTGGGAGAGATATTTAGAGAAAATCAAAATATAAAATTGTTGCTTGAGATGAGCGTTGCGGAATGTGAATATGATTTTACATCTACTATTGTCGCAGCACTAAATCAAGCAGAATTAGAAATACATAATTTAGATGAAACAATTGAGTCAATTCAATCCTTAAAGCCTAATTGTGATAAATTGGATTATATATTAGCTGCGAGTTCAGGTGCATTGTGTGGCATCATTGATATTTTCTTGGTTGGTAAACCTGGAGAATCACCTCTCGGAAATATTACTGATAAATGGTTTGCTAATCGTACGACTGATTTTGCCAAATTGTGCGGATGGGAAGATAAAGGAGGAGAGAACTCTTTGTCTTCAGCAATCCGATTTCTTGAAAATAAGTTTAAAATTCCATATGACCAGCGTGGAGCTGGTGACGCGGCAAGCTCTGTTTTTGATTTGAATCCGACAAATCATCATTTTAAATCACTCGCACATAATCCTAGTTTGCTAGGTTTGTTCTTTTCAATATTAGACCAATTTACTAATTCTTCGCATTTTATTTCCGGTGGTGAACTTATATCTTTAGCTGATGCAGATGGGAAATTCGAGTTAAGAGGAAACAACGTACTAAGCAAATTATTCTGTGCATTCGTTAATTGGTTTGGTCATTTAATGTCTGATATATCAGGCTCATCAGGCAGCAAGGGCCGTGGAATGGGGATTCCTTCTCCTTTATGGACATGGACCAATGATATTATTGCAATAAAAAGGTCTTTAAATATTCCTGTGTCTCAGTTCGATAAATCAATAAACGAGCTGGCTGTAAATCTATATAAAGAGGGATATGATGCTCGATTCCAGTCGACTCAAGCCATTCCAGTTTTTATTAACGAAATGCTAGTTCGACTTGTTTATGCGATCAGAAGACTTATAAAATATTTTGCTGAAACCGATAAAGAAACTCGTTCGTTTTCACTGATGTGGAAAAAGTGTGAGCCTTTTTCGAATCCAACTGTTAAAAGAATGTTGACTGTAGCACATGGGACATTTTGCCTTATAGATATAGGTGATGCTGCTGTTCGCGGTTTTGTAACAGGTGCAGGATCTTTTAATCTGCTTGAGTTTTTCTTGCGTCTTAACATCGTAGGGGTTGGAAGATTTACTATTTCGTTATACGGTGAAGTTAAGCGTGAAATTGGCATTAAAAGAGCAGAAAGAGAAATAATCTTTGCTAGAAAAGAAAAAATAGTTGTAGAAAATTATATTGAGGGACTTAAACTATTATCAGAATTATATGATGATAAAAATCTTTTGAATTTTATAGCTGATTTCAAGAATAGCGATATGTATGTACACGCATTTGGAAAATCTGTTATGTTAGCTAAAAAGAGAAATGTGCCAAATCATGAAATATTAAAAAATAAGCGTGAAATAGATTCGTATTTTTTGGGGAGGAAATAATTCGTGAGTAAGAAGAAATCAAATCTGCAAATTGCTCAAGAACAAGCTGAAGCTACAATCAAAAAGACAAATGATAAAATAGAGGGGCTTGGAAAATATACCAGCAATCTTTATACTGCATTAAACGATATTCAGGACCTACTTGATAAAATTAGAAACGTGCCAAGTGAGAAAAAATTGGAATATAAAAAACAAAAAGAAATTCGTTTGAATTGGAAACAACAGGTTGAAAAAATCGAGTCAGATTATAAAAATGCTGTTGCCCAAAATGCTGGCACAGGTATAGCAGGTGTTGGAGCAGGTGTTGCTGTAGCCGCCCTTGGTCCTACTGCAGCAATGGGAATTGCTACAACTTTCGGAGTTGCATCAACAGGTACGGCTATATCTGCTTTGAGTGGTGCTGCAGCCACTAATGCTGCATTAGCGTGGTTAGGGGGGGAGCACTTGCCGCAGGTGGTGGCGGTATGACAGCCGGAAGTGCTTTATTAGCCCTTGCTGGCCCCGTTGGTTGGGCTATTGCAGGCATTGCACTTGTGGGCAGTGGACTTCTTTTTTGGAAGACTAAAAGTGATCAGAATCAACTTGAAAGCATTTTTACATTGATAAGTAAGCGAGATATTAAATCATATGAACTTGCAATTGTCGAACTTAATGAACGCATATCTCGTATAAAAGACGAAACTGTTCTACTCAATGATGCGATTGTAAAGATAAAATCGTTCGGAATGGATTATAATCAAATGACCGATTCTCAGCAGTATGAATTAGGAGCTTATGTGAATTTGATGACAGCATCAACACAATTGCTTGTAAATCCGATCTTAGGCTTGCAACCAAAGTATAATGAAGCAGACTTCAACAAATTTATTACTGAAGGGAAAGGAAAATCGTTTAAAATTTTATGTTCGACATATAAAGATTTGATCATCGCACTAACCAATCTTTTATATAAAGTTATTTTAGATGACAAGGATAAAAAGCTTTTCTGGAAGTCCTTAAAAAAGAACAAGAAGTTCTTATCATCAATGAATATCTCGAAGAAAGAGTTAGATGATATAATTCTTGATATAGTTTGCGAGGCTCTTTATTTCAAATATTAACCTCTCAACCCAAACACCTCCAACGGCTTACCGAGCCTTGCTACACCTCCTCATCCTCCGCGGTACTCCACTTTAGTTTTTATCGTGTCGTGGACAATAGCAGTGATGATGGAAAATCGCTCTTATCGTCAACAGTGGTTTGGTGATATATCGCGTTGACCCCCTTCCGCCTTGGGTTGACAAATTGAACAGAAATATTTAGAAAATAAATAAACCAATGTTTAATGAGTACATATCGACCCGAAAAAGATTCTGTATGTATTCAGTAAGCAAATGAAGGTAAACACCACTACATCGATATGTCTGCGACTGCTACACAAGCCACGTGGAGTGCGTGGTAAGGATATATCGGGAGGAATAAAAAGAAGAGGGGATATCTTTGGTCAATGTAGAGCAATACAAGGAATACAGGCAAGCACAGGTAAAATTGCACACTAAAATATTGAATGATTGCGTTCATGAAGCTGAATATAAACAAGCTGCTCATATTCTGGGTATTCTCAATGCTCAGAAAAGAGTGGTTATTGAATGTGATGCGGATAGAGATGCGCTCTATGACTTTAATATTTATGAAAAAATTCGGTCTGGGACAAATACGTTGTCACAGTTCGCAGAGAACTATTCCGTAGAGAATGAGATAGAAAGTGAATTGCTATCAGCAATGCTGCAATCAAATACATCTTTGTACGAGGTTATAGATATCGATAAGAATGAAAGAACGCTCATGCTGAAGGATATTTTGAGTGGATCGAACAAGACGTTTAAGCTTCTCGATCTCAGTTTGAGTAACAGCACAAAAATCAATTCCCTGATCTACACACGCCCGATCCATCTTAAGGGTTTTAGCATTACATCTGGCTTAGGTTTCATTTTTTCCGCCAATCATAAAGATTATATTTTGAATCGAAGCCGGAAAATGCTTAAAAAAATTAAAAGCGGTGATACCTCGATAGACAACTTTATCGCATTTTTCCATTTGAATCGGTTGGACGGGCTTCCGACGATGTTTGAGAAGATAAAGTAACGGTTAATCTATTGCGATACGGAGATGATAGATGATGTTGACTCCGGTACTTTCCGTTAAATTAGAAGGCGAGGCGGCATTACTCGAAATAGTCGAAGCATTTAAAGAGCAGATTTACAAGGAATTCTACCCCAATCGTGGTTTGCCAAAGCTCAGGGTAGCTAAGGTCGAGAAAATTCTCTCTGAAATGAACTTGATTGGTAAGGGTACGATTTGGCCGTTTGAACTGTTGATTTATTTTTGTGAGGTGGCGGTTTTTTATATCCATGAACATGGAGATATATTCGAGGACATGGGTGATCGTTTCACTGATGCTTATGAAGAAGTCATTCAGATACTCAATAAAGAGAAGATGCCTGATCTGTTTGAGAAGTATAAAGATCGCGTGAATGCAATTGTTCATACATCAGGATGCGAATGTTGGGGAATTTGTGATTCTTTAGCAGGCTCATATTCTGACCTCAAATGGGTAGATCACGACGATGAGGAAGACGACACTAATAATACTTCGGGTGTCATTTCCTATGCGGCAATGGGAAAGTGGCTCCAAATTCCTGAGAATACATGTCAAAAATACATCAGCAATGTCTGGTGCGGGAAATGCTTGGGCACGACAATCATAAAAGATTTCTCGGTATAATTGGAGAAGTATGGCATTGTTCCTCAGGGGAATTGCTCCAATTGCGGGCGTCAGGTAGCCAGAGTTATTGAAAAATGAGGATATGAAGATAAATAGATGCTAACCTCCACCCATCATGCGGCGGAGGCTTTTTCATGCGAACACATACTCGCTGACATCAATTGCCGTTAGTTATCTTCTTGTAGAGTACAAATCAATTTGACTTCCAATGACAGAATGTTTATACTTTGTTTATACATTGTAGGAGGCGATTTGATGTTTCAAGTTCAGAAATGGGGTAACTCCCTTGGCATTCGCATCCCAAAGTCCCTTGCCTTGAAGGTCGGTATTGAGGAAGGCACCGAGGTCGATCTCGATGTGGAAGATGGACACCTTGTAATTAAGCCAAAATCAACAACGCTCGATGAATTCCTGTCTCAAATCACACCGGATAATGTCCACACGGAGATTCCATCTGGTGAGCCACAAGGACGGGAAGTATGGTAACTAACGAGTACGTGCCGGATCGCGGTGATTTGGTATGGTTGCAGTTCAACCCGCAAGCAGGACATGAGCAGGTAGGTAAACGCCCAGCCCTGGTTATATCTCCTGCATCTTATAATGGTAAGGTCGGACTTTCTTTGCTCTGCCCAATTACTTCGAAGCAAAAGGGCTACCCTTTCGAAGTAGTCATTCCGCAGGAATTGCCCATCGAAGGGGTCATTCTTGCCGATCAAGTAAAAAGTCTTGATTGGCAGTCCCGACAAGCAACGTTCATCTGCAAAGTACCACAGAAGATCCTATCAGATGTGGTTGCAAAACTGGACTTGCTGATTCGCTGACAATAAATTACCTTCCGAGGGGTACCTTTGGAGGTCAGTATTCGATCTTTCGGAATTAGTGAAAGTCTAGATAGACTTGACCCAGAGCGGCATGCGCATACCCACTGATTGAAACCTGAAACTTCTCGCCCAAAGATTTTATGGATAAAAATTACCTGTAACATCGTACCAATAATTGATTCGTTGTAAGGATGTAATGGAGAGCTTCATCGCAACTGTCTCAAAGGCCTTCGAAGCTAGCGAAGAAAGTCTCGAACCATAGGGTTAACTTTAGTGAGGTTTGAAAGCAACGTCTGTCATTTTCATTGAAGTAAGTCGAGACCCACAAGGGGGGCTCAGGCTGTTGAGAAACCTCAACGGCTTTTATTTTGTTTAATAACCTAATTCTTTGAATGAAAAATTATCCATTATGATATTGGGTAAGCAATAATCACCATGTATTATAGATTAGCTATTCCAAGCTAAATACCCTATCTTTTTTCACTTCTTTATTTATAACTGAGGTTTCAAAATAATCTGGTGAACCAACATATTGAGGAACCTCTCTGTTTCGTTCCTTAAGCAAATTCAGAGTATCGGGTAAAATGCCTATAATTCCACAACGAGGGCAGGATTGCACATTTATATGGTAAACAAATGATGTTGTTTTGTTCTTTTTGGATGAGTTTGCATTAATATACCTCATTAAACTGTGCAGTTTAGAATCACAGTAAGGGCAAACAGCTGACTCGAGGTAATAAGCTTTTGTATACAGACGAACTGAAATATAGTTAGCCTCTTTTAATTCCGTTCTTATTTGTTGATCGCGTAATCTCCTCTGTATCGTTTTCTTCTTAACCATTGCTGATCGCCGCTCCCTTTTAGGAAATTATTCCTCAAGTTACATTTCCATATCAAAACAAATAATAAGGTTGTCATTCTATAGAATTAAGATGATTTTTATTTTAACATATAGGAATTGAATATATAGGAATATAGTTCGCTAGTAGGAGATAGACGGTAATTGCTATTCCAATTGAAGTGATATACGATTTTAATGTCACGAAGTACAGTATCCTTCTCACCTATATAGCAGAATGAATTGATATATGAAAGGATGACAATTCACCCGATGCAAGATCAGAAAAATTACTTAATGCTGCGGCTATCCGCAGCGGCTGCTGTGTTGAATGCAATTATCTTTGGGCTTACAAAGGGGCTCAACCCATTTCAATATCATGGAGGAATGCATGGCTCCGGGTATGAAATGACTGCTGCAATCCTTTGCGCGCAAATGGTTCTGCTGTTTTTCCCGTTTGTTCTTTTGGGCTATGGTACCTATCGCTTTTTGAAAGATCGTGAAGATAAAAGAATACCCTGGATCAATACATTAACGCTGACCTTTTCCAGTATCTCCATTATTAGCGGCAGCGGAGGCGGGGTAGAATTTCATTTTTCTATTTTTATGGTTCTGGCGATTGCGGCCTATTACGAAAATATTCGTTTAATTGCTATGATGACCATACTGTTTGCCGTACAGCATATTGCCGGTTTCTTCTTCTTTCCGCAGCTTGTGTTTGGAACGGATACGTATCCTTTTCTCATGCTGGTGGTACATGCCGGATTTCTGATTCTAACGTCATGCGCCACGACCTGGCAGATCATTTCAAAGACTAAAATTACTGGGCAGCTTGAATTGGAGAAAAAGAATAAAGAAGACCGTTTGGTAGACTTGGTCCAACAAATTGAAACTTTATCCGGACATATTCGGTCCTCCTCTATGACTGTGGCAGCCAAATCGGAAACGAATATCAAGATCAATCAGAGCATGCGTACTTCTTTTGATGAAGTTTCCAGCGGACTTGGAGATCAGGTTATGTCTATTGAGCAAATAGACAGCAATTTGGGAAGTATTAATCGTTCGATACAATCCGCATTTGAATCTGCCGAAGAAATGAAAAAGAGCGCAATCGCCACGGAGCAAGCCGTAGCGTCAAGCCATCAAACTGCTCATGTGATACAAGAGCAAAATAGAAACGTTTTGGAAGTTGTAACGAGCATCGTGGCATCTATGGACAATTTACAGCAATCTACAAGCCAGGCTCAGAGCATGGTCAGTATGATTCAGGCAGTGGCAGATCAGACGAATCTGCTTGCTTTGAATGCTTCGATTGAAGCAGCAAGGGCGGGAGAACACGGAAAGGGATTTGCAGTTGTTGCCAATGAAATCAGGAAGCTTTCGGATCAAAGCCGCAGCACCGCGGAACAGATAAGAGTCATTATGAATAACGTTCATCTCGAGAGTGAAGCGACTTTGTCCCACGTTGAAGGCGGAGAAGAAGCGCTACGACAATCAACAAGCAATATTGATTCTTTTGTAAATGATTTTGAACAAGTTCGTTTTATGATCGGGCATATGCTTGATTACATTCTTGCTATGAATCAGATGATGACGGGAATTACAACCGAAGCGCAAGGCGTAACCGGAGAAATGAACCATATTTCTGCGGTTATTGAGGAGGGAATGGCTGCGATGGAAGAACTCCGGGGAATGAGTGATACTCAGATGGAGGCGGCAGAGCAGGTCGATCAGGAGCTTGCAAAACTTAGTACCCTCAGCCGGGATTTGCAGGAACAGTTTGTGTAAGTATAGAGTATTCGCAAACAAGGAGGTAGAGACGTAATGGAGCATATGCATCATATACGCGGTTCATACGATACAATTCTAGTTATTTTTTCTTACGTAGTTTCCGTTGTAGCCTCGTATACTGTGCTTGATTTGGTTGGAAGAATCACCAGTTCGACCGGGCGAATTCGTTGGTTATGGCTTTTGTTTGGAGCGCTTGCAATGGGAATGGGGATTTGGTCGATGCACTTCGTCGGTATGCTTGCTTTTTCCCTGCCTGTTCCGGTTGCCTATAATCTATTTACCATTATATTGTCGGTTGTTGTAGCCATTATTGCTTCCTTTATTGCCTTGTACGTGGTTGGTCGAGATCAACTAACGTTACGACAACTGCTTGGCGGCGGTATACTGCTTGCGATCGGGATCTCTTCTATGCATTACATTGGCATGGCTGCCATGCTTATCGACATTTCGTACGATCCTTTTTATTTTATTCTCTCAATCGTTATTGCTTTTGCAGCCTCCGTTGCCGCATTATGGCTGTCATTCTACTTCCGCAAAGGCGGCAAGCGCGGTGCAGCATGGAAGAAGCTTGGCAGCGGGCTGATCATGGGGGCGGCAATTGTCGGCATGCATTACATAGGCATGACAGCAGCTCATTTTTATTTGGGAGACAAATCGTCATCCTCATCGGGAATCATACTGAATCAGAACTGGCTCGGGTATTTCATTTCGGGAGGCACTTTATTTACGCTGGGGTTATCTCTGCTTGGGATTTATATTTCCAATAGGTTCTCTTATAAAGATTCCGAGATTCAGGAGAAAGCTAATGAAATCTATCAGATGAATCAGGAGTTGCGACAATTAAATGAAAATTTGGAGCAATTAGTGAAGGAGCGTACTGCACAGCTTGAACAGGCGCATGATGAAGCGATCAAGGCGAATATGATTAAAAGCCAGTTTTTGGCTAATATGAGTCATGAACTGCGAACACCGCTCAATGCAATCATCGGCTATAGTGAGATGCTGGCGGAAGAGGCGGAGGAGCTTGGCGAGCAAGTTTTTGCAGATGACCTGGGGAAAATCAGGAATGCAGGCAAGCATCTGCTGGCGTTAATTAATGACATCCTGGACATATCAAAAATTGAAGCTGGCAAAATGGAAATTCATTTGGAGACGTTTGAGTTGTCGGGACTAATTCAAGATGTGATTACTACAGTCAAGCCGCTTGCAAATAAGAATGGCAATCAATTGGAAACTCACGTAGAGCAAGGAGTAATGACAACCGATATCACCAAATTGAGACAAATCCTGATTAATCTGCTCAGTAACGCAAGTAAATTTACGCAAAGCGGTACGATCTCTCTTGATGTGCATCGTGAACTTTGGAATCATCGGACAGGCTACCTTTTTCGCGTCAAGGATACAGGTATTGGAATGACGCCTGAACAAGCTGAAAGGTTGTTTCAGCCCTTTACGCAAGCGGATTCCTCCACAACGCGCAAATATGGAGGAACTGGTCTTGGGCTTGCCATTAGCCGCAGCTTCTGCGACTTGATGGGCGGATCGATTCAAGTGGAGAGTGAAATCGGTGTCGGAAGTATATTTACGTTCTGGCTCCCGTCTTCCCTTGAGACCGGAATTCCGGAAAGTGAAGAGCTGTTGGTGGATTCCGGTTACATAGAAGATAACAATAGGATCAGCATTTTACTTATAGACGATGAGCCATTTAATCACCAGTTGATGAAACGTTATCTTGCCAACGAAGGGTGGACACTTGCTTTTGCTTCCAACGGGCAGGAAGGACTTCATTTAGCCAAGAAGCTTCGTCCAAAGGTCATTTGTCTCGATATTCTTATGCCGAGCATGGACGGTTGGAGCGTATTATCGGCGATCAAAAGCGATTCGGAAATGCAGAACATCCCTGTTGTCATCTGGTCTATGACTAATGATAATCAATTGGGTTATGCTTTGGGCGCTTCTGAATTTCTGACGAAGCCGATTAGTCGGGAACATCTGATTAATGTCATGGATAAATATGTAGCGAAGCGCACAGATCATAACGTATTGGTCATTGAAGATGATGCAGCAACGAGTGAATTAATGACCAGGCTGTTGCAAAAAGAGGGCTATTCCGTGACACAGGCCAAGAATGGTCGGATTGCCTTGAATTATATGGCGAAAGTAACGCCTCAGATAATCTTACTTGATCTCATGATGCCGGAAATGGACGGTTTTCAGTTCATAGCTGAACTGCGCAAGCAGGAAGTATGGAGTGAGATACCGATTGTAGTCGTAACGGCAAAATCAATCACAGCGGCTGATCGTTTGAAGCTAAATGGTTATGTGAAGGGTGTCATTCAAAAGGGTTCCTTCGACCACAAATCTTTATTGGCTGAAATTCACCGATATATTGTGGAGCCTCAAGAACAATGATGAGTAGTTGAAGGGAGACGGATCAAGATGCAAACGATACTACTTGTGGAAGATAATGAAATGAATCGTGACATGTTGTCTCGGCGGCTAAGCCGCAAGGGATTTCAAGTTATGACGGCTGAAGATGGGAAAGAAGGCGTGGATTTGGCTGTAAGGCAGCGCCCCAACTTGATTTTGATGGATTTGAGCTTACCTGTCATGGATGGATGGGAGGCAACCCGAATACTCAAGAACACAGAGGAAACGAAGCATATCCCGGTGATTGTTTTAACCGCTCATGCGATGGCGGGGGATGAAGAAGAAGCATATCGCGCAGGGTGTGACAATTTTGACACCAAACCGGTTGTTTTGGAACGATTGCTTGAAAAAATAAATACTGCATTAGGACTTTGAATGGAAATGTCCGGTGATGGAGGGGATTTAATGGACGTTATGACGGCCAACATCCTAATTGTAGACGATCAGGAGTATAATGTCAGTTTGCTGGAGCGAATTTTGAGGCGAGCAGGATTCAAGAATGTTTATAGCACAATGGATTCTCTCGAGATTGAACGCCTGCTCAAAGAAGTTGATCCGGATATTATACTACTTGACCTTCACATGCCGGGGATGGACGGACTTTCGGCTTTGAAAATGATTCGGGAGACTTCCGGGCCTGACGACTATCTGCCGGTGCTAATGCTAACGGCAGATTTGACCACAGAGGCCAAACAGAAAGGACTGCAAGCGGGTGTTAACGATTTTTTGACTAAACCCTATGATCGGACAGAAGTGATTCTTCGTATTACCAATTTACTCCGAACTCGATTTCTTCATATTCAGTTGCAACAACATAACAATCAGCTCGAAGAAAAAGTGCGGGAGCGAACAAAAGATCTGGAGCAAGCGCAAATTGAAATACTGCAGCTGCTTGGACGAGCGGCGGAATATCGAGATGATATGACAGGCCAGCATACACAGCGTGTAGGCTCGCTTTCAGGATTAATCGCTGAAGGATTAGGTCTTTCTAAAGAAGAGGTTAATATGATTCAAATGGCGGCGCCATTGCATGACATAGGCAAGATCGGTATTCCAGATGAGATTTTGCTCAAGCCCGGAAGATTTGAACCCCATGAATTTGAACATATGAAGTCGCATACGTCCATCGGCTCCAGCATACTGGAAGGCAGTTCTTTTATGCTCTTGAAGCTAGCTCAATTCATCGCACAGTTCCACCATGAAAAGTGGGACGGTTCAGGCTACCCTCAAGGACTAAAAGGAGAAGAAATCCCTCTTGCAGCACGTATTGTAGCTCTTGCTGATTTTTACGATGCATTGACGCATGAACGGCCATATAAGAGGGCATGGACAAGGGAAGAAACGATTTTAGAAATAGAAGCGCAACGGGGAAAACATTTTGATCCGCAACTTGTGGATGTGTTCGTTCAATTAATTGAAGAACAGATTGCTTGCGGAAGGAGTTGTGTAGGCAGCAATGGGACAATTCAAAATGAAGCGGGTGTATGAACCGGCGGGCGAGAGCGACGGATATCGGGTGCTGGTGGACAGGCTGTGGCCGCGCGGAATGACCAGGGAGCGCATTGGCATGGACATCTGGTTGAAGGAGGTTGCGCCCGGCTCCGAGTTAATCCGATGGTTCGGACATCGGACGGAGCGGTTCGAGGAGTTCCGGGTACGCTACATCGAAGAGTTGAATAGCGAGACCGTTCAGCCGCACATAAGCAGGCTGCTGGAATGGGCGAATGTACACGATGTGACGTTGTTGTATTCGGCCAAGGACGAGCAGTACAATCAGGCGATTGTACTGAAGCATTATCTGGAGGAGCGTCGCGGCAGACTGCACGGTGAACAATAGTATATCGATAAGGCGATTCCATCGATAATATGTTTAAGAAGAATATAAAAGGGTTGTCCTGAAAGCTGCGAATAACTGGCTTCCGGGCAACCCTTTTCTAATTTGAATACGCGAAATAGGGGAAGAAATCCTGAACTATATGAGATTTGCGACGCTTTCCCGAACAATCAGCTTGTTTGGCAATAATACTTTAGCCGGGAGCTTGTGACGTTTGTGAATACGATCGATTAAGAGCTGCACCGCCCAGTTCCCCATCTCGATAATGGGCATTCCCACGGTTGTCAGCATCGGAGATACATAACCGGACAGCTCGATATTGTCCATGCTAATGATGGATAGCTGCTCAGGCACTTTGATTTTTGCCTCTGTAAATCGCCGCAGCGCGGCGATTGCTGTAATGTCGGTGGCGCAAAATACAGCTGTCGGAAGCGATGCGGCATTTTCCAGCAGCTTTTCGGCTCCTTGATAGCCGCCAGGACCATTCTGCGGGCAGTTGCTCACCAAACGGTTTGAGCATTCCAATCCGTATTTGCGAAGTGTATCGCAGTAGGCTTCATATCTTACCTCGTTTGCCGTCTCGCCAATATAACCGATTCGTTTATGCCCGTTGGCAATCAGATGCATAATCGCAATTTGGGTTGCTTCGTAACCGTCGCATATGACCTGATCACAGTTGGCAGTAATGACATTGCGTCCTACATAGACTAGATTTTTGTAATGCTTCTCAAGAAAATTCATGCTGTCGTTGCTGAAGCGGCCCAATATGATTGCGCCGTCCGTATGGGATGATTCGATCTGGTCCAGCAATGCATCGGTCTCAATATCAAAGAGAGAATAGGAAAGATGAATAGCATAACCCAAATCCAGCGCTTGCTGCTCGATCGCACGAGACATCTGCGCAAAAAAAGGATCGTCGTCCAATTGTCTGGTGCGGCCCAATATACACGAGATGGAAGGAGGGGACGATTTGCGTGAGGTATGTTTGCCAAGCTTGAGTTCTCTGGCACTCTGGTTTGGCACATAGCCGATCTCTTTCGCCACCATCCACACTTTATCGCGCACTTCTTTACTGGCAAAGCTATTATCAGGGGAATTTAAAATGCGCGATACGGTGGAGATGGATACACCTGCCATAGCTGCAATCTGCTTTAAAGTCATCAGATATCCCCTTTTATGAAGTATAAGTGTTAGTATTTGCTCAAAATTGTTTTCCATCATTATCATAGCTTTTTTTTGCGCAAAACAAAAGTGGATTTGCGTAAATCAAACGCAATCTTAGCGGATTCTTTTGGTGAAACGTTTGCGTAATCAATGCTGGTTTTCCAGATCGAAAAAACATATAATAAATTGAAAATTGTGCTGATTTTTTTGCGTGATAGCTTGAGGGAGACAATTCCCGACGATAACGCTTTATCGTGGTCAGCAGCGATTCAAATTGGCATTCATAGGAGTGATACACATGTCGCTGACACACTTGGATAAACTTGAGGCTGAGGCGATTTACATTTTCCGGGAGGTTGCTGCTGAATGTGAGCGCCCGGTTATGCTTTATTCGGTAGGTAAAGATTCTTCAGTAATGCTTCATCTGGCTATGAAGGCCTTTTATCCTGAAAAGCCGCCATTCCCGCTGCTTCAGATTGATACGAGTTGGAAATTCCGCGAAATGATTGAGTTCCGTGACCGCAGAGCGCAAGAGCTGGGCGTCGAGCTGCTTGTTCATCGCAACGAAGCCGCTATTGCACAGGGCATCAATCCGTTCGATCACGGATCAGCGTATACCGACATTATGAAAACACAAGCGCTCAAAGAGGCGTTGACGAAGTATCAGTTTACCGCTGCCTTTGGAGGCGGACGCCGGGACGAGGAGAAGTCTCGTGCGAAGGAACGAATCTTCTCATTCCGCAATGAGCAGCACACATGGGACCCCAAAAACCAACGTCCGGAAATGTGGAAGCTTTACAATACCCGCATCAATAAGGGAGAAAGCATGCGCGTATTTCCAATCTCCAACTGGACGGAGAAGGACATTTGGCAATATATCCAACGCGAGAATATAGAGATTGTCCCGCTGTATTTTGCAGCTGAGCGCCCAGTTGTTTATCGGGACGGCAATATCATCATGGTAGACGATAGCCGCATGCGGCTTCTGCCAGGAGAAGTGCCTGAGATGAAGAAGGTGCGTTTCCGTACATTAGGATGTTACCCTCTTACCGGCGGGATCGAGTCGGAGGCTGACACGCTCGATGAGGTTATCGCCGAGACACTGTCGGCAACGACTTCTGAACGTACAAGCCGCGTCATTGACAAGGAAGCTGCCGGCAGCATGGAACGGCGCAAACGGGAGGGGTATTTTTAATGAGCCATACAGAAAGCAGTCTTCTCAAATTTATTACTTGCGGCAGTGTGGACGACGGCAAATCTACGCTGATCGGTCATATATTATACGATTCCAAAATGCTGTATGCTGACCAGGAGCAGGCTCTTATGCTGGATAGCCAGGTTGGCAGCCGCAACGGAGCTATCGACTATTCGCTGTTGCTTGACGGTCTGATGGCTGAGCGCGAACAAGGAATTACGATTGATGTCGCTTACCGCTACTTCAATACCGATCGCCGCAGCTTTATCGTTGCCGATACGCCGGGGCATGAGGAATACACCCGCAATATGGCGGTTGGCGCGGCATTTGCCGATCTGGCCGTTATTTTGCTGGATGCCAAGCAGGGCGTTCTGGTGCAGACTCGTCGTCACGCTCGTATATGCGCATTGATGGGGATTAAGCATTTTATATTTGCTGTGAACAAAATCGATCTTGTTGGCTACGATCAGCAACGTTTTCTGAACATTTGCGAGGATATTCAGCAGCTTCGCAAAGAGCTTCGTCTTGAAAACTCGGTTATTATTCCTGTCTCAGCAACGGAAGGCGATAATGTAACCCAGCGCTCGGACAATATGGGATGGTATGAAGGCCCGACACTGCTGGAGCATTTGGAAACCGTGGATATTTCTACGGATGTGACGGAATCCGGTTTTTATATGCCTGTACAGCGAGTGTGCCGTCCGGATCACAGCTTCCGGGGCTTCCAAGGGCAGATCGAAGCAGGCAACGTTGCAGTTGGCGATACGCTGACCATTCTGCCAAGCGGCGAGACGGCTGTCGTTAAGTCGCTTTATGTTGGCGATACGAAGGTAGACAAAGCAGTCACCGGACAGCCGGTGACTATTCAACTGGACCGTGAGGTCGACGTTTCACGCGGTTGTGTACTGTCCAAAGAGGCTGGTCTGCAGACCGCAACCATTCTCTCGGCGACGCTGCTGTGGATGGATGAACAACAGCTTGTTCCTGGCAAGGAATACTGGATTAAGCTGGGTACCAAGCTGCTGCCCGCTTTGGTGACAGAGCTTCGCCATAAGGTGGATGTTAATGACGGGAAGCTGCTTCCGGCGACTACAGCTGCCAAAAACGAATTGGTGAGCTGTGATATTGTTGTCTCCGAACCACTCGTTGTTGATGAGTTTAAGCTGCATAAAACGATGGGCGGACTTATTCTGATTGACCGTGTCACGCATGCAACGGCGGCATGCGGGGTTGTAGAATCAGTAGGCGCTCAGAATCAGGATGGCGTGCTTCTGCAGGATGGCCATGTCAAGCAGCAAATCAATCTCTTCGACAGCTTTGTCTACGAGCCAGATGTAAATATGGTGCTGCGACAAAGACATCCAGCCGCTACCTTTAATAAAGGGGATGCGTTGCCGCTGGAGAGCGATCAATGCCGATATCCGGCCGATTTTGATTTGCAGTTGGATGCAGCAGGCTTTGCTAACATTCGCGGCGGCCTATTTGCAGGCTTCGGCACTCGCGACCCGCAATTGCCTTTGCTTGATGCTAATGGATTGGAAGTCGGCAATGATGCGGCCGGAGAGTTTGGCAAATATCGGAGCATTCTCGTTCGGGCGAAAGGATAAGCCGGTTATAACCCAGGAAATCCCGTCTGTTCTTTATCGATAAGCAGCACGGAGATCATCCTTATATTCAAATAAAAAACCTTCATTTCTGCCAGTATGGTAGAGATGAAGGTTTTTTTGTGGAATGACGGTGCCTTAAAAGGCCGAGAACCGTCGATTTAATAAGGACGGCAATGGAACGCTCATCCAATAATATAGGTCTAAAAGACTATGCCAAAAGAAGGGTATTGGCGTTTTTTGGCGAATGTCTACATGTAGGAAAGAAAGATCAGATGATGCTGTTCATTCGATCGGGATTACTAAATGATGAATAAGGTAATGAGGAGAAAGCCCCGATGATTCGTGTGCTGATATGGCCGGAGTACGATCTGAACAAAGCAAAAACGTATTTGTACACCTGCATGTCTTATTTTAAAAGAAACTTGGCGGATAACCGGCTCCCGATTCAAATTCACAAAACCGGTTATCAAACGATAGTCCAGTCCAAGCGGCAGACGCGGAGAATCCAATGAGAAAAAGTCTGACTGCAATTGTTATAACGCTCGTCCTCTTGATTGCAACTTATGGCAGTTTGTTTGCGTATATTTCTCTTCAAAAAAAGCAGACGCCTATCGCAGCGAACGGTACGATGGATTTGACTTCATGGTCATTCGCGGAAGACGGCATCGTCCCGCTAAACGGAGAATGGGAGTTTTATCCGAACCAACTTTTAACGCATGAAGATTTGCTTTCTTCAGCCCAGCCTTCTTCAACGCTGCTCCAAGTGCCGGGCACATGGTCGAGTCGGATGAAGACAATAGGAATGGCCACCTATCGTTTGCGGCTTCACATCGGCAATACCGAAACGATGTACGGCTTAAAAACAGCATCTATACAAATCTCTAATCGGCTTATCGTTAATGGAGAGATTGTTGCCTCCAGCGGGAATCCGGCCGAGAAGCGGGATTACTACGCATTGAACAAACCTTATGTCAGTTATTTCACGTTAAACCCCGGCTGGAATGAGCTGCTTATTCAAGTTGCGAATTATGATTTTTCCGGCAGCAGCGGTATTAACGAAACGATTAGTCTCGGGACGGCCAAGCAAATTTCAGGGATTCGTGATAGGGCATTGATGCATGATTGGGTGACGGTTACCGCATTCCTGATCATGGGATTGTATTTTGTCGGGTTATATGCCCAACGCAAATATGATCGTTCTTTGATCGTGTTTGGTTTGGTATGCATGAGTATTGCTTTATTCATAAGTGCCAGGGGTGAAAGAGTGCTGCTCAATGCGGTTGGCGAAATGCCGTTTTGGCTTTTTTTTCGCCTCCAGATGATCACGGCGCTCGCAGGCGGTTTCGGATTTTGTCTTTACGTTTATACCGCTTTCCGTTCATTTTGCTCCAAAAGACTTTTCCAAAGCATCTTGATCGCAGGGAGCGTGATTGCTCTCCTCTATTTGGGCTTCGCAACCGAGATGGGAATGATGTTGTCCGTGCTGCTGCGTCGATTGACGACGCTGTACGTCCTGTTCACCTTGCTGTATGCCACCTATATTTTCGTATTGGCGGCTCTCCACAAAGTGGAGGGAAGCCGATATTTGATTTTTGCGGGAATCGCTTTGAACGTGCTGACATTAAAGCAAAATATGAGCATCTACGTTGGCTTGGAAGTGTATGTGCTGGCGCCGTTCGAGCCGTTCATTGTTCTGCTGATGCTGGCGTTGCTCATGTCGCTCCGGTTTTCGAATGCTTTTCGTAAAATCGAAGATTTGTCCGAGCAATTGCTCAGAGTGGACAAAATGAAGGATGATTTTCTGGCGCGCACATCCCATGAGTTCAAGTCGCCGCTCCATGGCGTTATGAATATCTCACGCTCCATACTCGAAGATGCCGCGCATCCGCCTAATGCGGACCAGCGGCAGAAGCTTGAATTGATTACCGGGATTACAGGCAGGCTTTCGCAGCTTGTCTACGATATTTTGGATTTTTCGAAATTGAAACAGGGCGAGCTGCGAATCGAGCCGGCACCGACGGATGTGCGCTCGATTGTAGAGGTGCAAATACGCATCTACGCCTATTTATGCATCGAACGCAACATCCGGCTGTTGAACCATGTACCAGCGGATTTGCCGGTTGCGCTTGCTGACGAGACTCGTTTGAGCCAAATCATCGGCAACTTGCTGGACAACGCAGTCCAGCATACGGAGAACGGAAGTATCGTCGTTACGGCAGCCGAACAGGGCGGTCTAATCAAAGTTTCCGTGCATGATACGGGGAAAGGTATTGAATCGCGCGAGATCCCGTTCATTTTCGAGCCGTTTGTATCCCATAAGGAAACGGAGCGCCGCGGCTTCGGACTTGGATTGTCGATCGCCAAGCAATTGGTAGAGCTTCAGAACGGCACTATTTCGGTGGCTTCGACAAAAGGTGCCGGCTCGACGTTTACGTTCACGCTGCCGATTGCGAATCAGGGAACAGAAGTGAAAGCGAGCCACCCGGACTGTCCAATCACGCCGAAACAATCCGAATATTCCTTCGTCACGCCATATGATTCGAATCGCAAGGGAAAGCATACGGTTCTCATTGTTGACGATCAATTTGTTAATTTGAAGGTGCTGCTGGACGCGCTGCAAGCGCTTGACTATCGCGTAATCGCGGTCAAGAACGGGTATGAAGCGCTGGAGCAGATCAATCAACCGAACCGAATTGATCTCGTCATTCTCGATCTGATGATGCCGGGAATGTCGGGTTACGAGGTGTGTCAGGAAATTCGCAAACGGTACTCGCTGCTGGAATTGCCCGTATTGATGGTAACGGCCGCGATTCAACCGCAGGACAAGGTAGTGGCCTTCCAGGCGGGAGCAAACGACTATTTGCCAAAACCGTTCGATCTGGAAGAGATGAAGGCTCGAATCGGCAGTCTGCTGGCCATGAAGGATTCTCTTGGCAAAGCGATTCATCTCGAAGTGGCGTTTTTACAGTCGCAGATTAAGCCGCATTTTCTGTACAACGTGCTAAACAGTATTGTGGCGTTCAGCCACACGGATGTGGAGCAGGCGCGGAAAATGATTATCGACTTTGCTGATTACTTGCGCGGCAGCTTCCGGTTCAGCAACGCGGAGGGACATATTCCCCTTGCAGAGGAGTTTCAACTGATCCGTACGTATGTCGAGATCGAACAGGCACGATTCAAAAACCGGATTCGATTCGAATCCGATATTCCGGCAGCTGCATTTGATTTGCAAATTCCGCCGCTTCTGCTGCAGCCGCTGGTAGAGAATGCGATCCGTCATGGCGTTGGTGATCGTATCGAGGGCGGTACGATAAGCTTAAGCGCAAGCGAGGCGGAAGGGCACTGGCGTTTTGTTGTCGCCGACGACGGAGGCGGCATCGAACCGGAGCGGCTGGGGCGGCTGCTGGATCGAACCGGAGCGGCTGAGCCGCAGGGGGTTGGTTTGTTGAATATCAACAAGCGCTTGAAGCATGAATACGGCATGCAACTGGAATTGGAGAGCGAACCGGGCAAAGGTACGAAAATAATCGTGCGAATTCCTAGTTCATCGGTCTAATGTTCCCGGAGAGCAGCAAACCGATTTTCCATACAGTTAAGCGGCTGTCCCAAAGGTTGTTTGCTCGATAATTCCAAAAAATAGCGTTTCAGAGGACTGCCTCTGAAACGCTATTTTTGTTTTTGATCTTTGGCTGGTGTTAGCGGATTGTGGGCGAGCGAAAACCTCCGGCCCCCCGTCAAAATTTGGGCAAGCCTGGTCACCGTACGTTGGATTTCCTCCAGTGAAATCAGGTTAAACGGGTTGGCTTGGGGGACTACGTTGGATTCACTCCAGTCAAAGGGGAAGAAATGGATCACTTATCTCTAAAAGGTCTCGATTATACTGCAGCCAATCCAACGTAGCTCAATTTTCGGGTCAACATGCCCCCGTTATCCTGTACAGCATCCAACGTAGCCCTTGCTTTGTTGGACACAGAGGGTTCCTTGATTATTCCCGAGGCAGCTTGATTCGAAATACGGTTTCCTCGTTTGGTGTACTGCTCATTACTATACTGCCTTGATGGGCTTCAACGATGTCCTTGACAATAGCGAGGCCAATTCCCAATCCTTCTTTCTGTCTTCCGCTATCCACCCGATAAAAGCGTTCGAAAATATGCGCTTGATGTTCCGGAGGGATACCTTTTCCTTTATCCATTACGATCATATTTACGAAATGATCATCGGCTGTCAGCTGGATACCGAGATAACGCCCATCCTTCCCGTACCGAATCGCATTATCGAGGAGATTTCGCAATGCTCTTTCGATAAGGGGAGCATCAATAGGGAGATGAATATCTGTATCCGGCATCTCAACATCAAGCTGAATCTGGTCACCGTCGAGTACCATAATATATTCAACGGCAATTTTGCGGACGGCTTCGGATAGATTATGATCCGCCAAGCGAAGCTTCAGGTCATCTGCATCCTGGCGGGAGATATCAAGTATTTGATCCAGCAGCTTGTCCATGTATCTGCTTCGTTGAAGAATGATTTTGGCTCTGGCCTGAAGCTCTTGCTGATCCTTGTAATTTCCGGTGCGAATCATTTCGGCGCAGCCAAGCATCGTCGTCAGAGGTGTTCGCAAATCATGCGACAGATTGGATAGCAGGAGCTTGCGCTTGCTCTCGAACTGCTGAATTTCCGCGAATTGAGCTCGAATCCGATGCGCCATGGAATTATAATGCTGCGAAAGCTGGCCAAGCTCGTCTTTGGAGGTATCAACCAACTCTATAATAGGCGAGTCGCCTTGGATATTCAATTCATTCAGCGCATGGTTTAGTTTGCGAATTCTTTTATTTAAGGATGAGAACAACCATAAAGCCAGCAAGAAGGGCAAGGAAAACGACAGGACAAGCGGAAGAACCAACGAGAGCAGCGACATGGTCTTGCGAATGAGAAAATAAATCTCGCCTTGCTTCATCGCCGAGGCTGGAATGCTGAGCAGCAGGAAATACGATTGTCCGTTCTTTGTTGCGGGCGTGAGGATATGGACATCATCCTCCGTCAGGTAACTGCTGGGCATATTTTGCACAAGCATCGCCAGATCATGAAAGGTAAAGGTCGGATTAAGCCCTGCTGTATCATAGATAGACTGTCCTTGATCATCCAGCCATGTCCATTGAATAGCCGGGTGTTCTTCGTGTGCGCGGTCCAAGGTTTGTTTAAGCTGGTCTACTCCAAATTCAGGCTGTTCCTCAACTGAATCGACAATGGACTGGGCAAGTGGATTTAACTCGAATAAAGCGTACCCTTTATTGGCTGCCTTCCCGATCCATACTGAACTGAAGCCGAACAGGACCATACTCATTGCGGCGCTAAGGACAAGCAACAACCATAGCTTGGTACGTAATTTCATAGGCCGGTTCCTGTCAATCGGTAACCTACACCGCGAACCGTTTGAATCTCCCAAGAGGACTGAAACCGTTCCAACTGTTTACGCAGGCGGCTCATATATACGCTCAGGTTATTATCGTCGTATCTTTCATGCTTCCAGACCTGTTGATAGATTTCGAGCTTCGTCATTACCTGGTCGGGATTCTGCATAAAGAGCTGCATCAGACCGCATTCTACCAGAGTTAAGGAAATCTTCTCATTATAGATGAGAAGCGTATAGTTATCGGTATCCAGAATCATATTGCTCAAACGAATCACGACAGAAGGCCGGCTGACTGTCGGATACCGTCTGCGCAACACAGCTTGAATACGGGCTATCAGCTCCATAGGGCTAAATGGCTTTGTCATGTAATCATCTGCGCCTAGTCCAAGCGTGGTAATCTTATCCTGCTCCTGTCTTCTTGCGCTGACCACGATAGCTAAGGTGTTCAATCTGCAATTATGCAAGTAGCGCAGCACCTCGAATCCGTCGCTGTCATCCATCATGAGATCCAGTATGATGACATCCACCTGTTCGGATTCCAGCTGCTCAATCGCTTGTCGTCCGGACTCGGCTTCGAGCACATACATGCCGGATTGTTCGATATGGGTACGGATCACTTCACGAATTTGGGGATCATCATCAACTACAAGTATTCGCTCCATATTACTATCGTCACCGCCAAAAAATTTAGATTTACTTGATCATAGCATGTCTATTTTACCATTTATCCATATAAACGACGATTCTGTTGAATTTTTTTAGAATTCTTTATGCTCACTGCGCCATTCGATTCAGTGCCGTACATGACCTAGACTTTTTTTGGAAACGATAAAATAGTGATTCCAAATTAAGGTTTTTGAAGGAGGGCATAATCTTGTCCGATATTATTGCTTCCGTATATAGTCTGCATGAATTACCTGATTCGGTGCCTTTGTTGGAGCTTTTAAAAATAGCATTTGCAGACTCGGGCGATTTCAAAGCGGTGCTGACTGGAACGGTTGAAGACGACGAGTTGTACTTGTGCTATTTCGAATCGTTGTGTTCTTCACAAAAGCTTGATTTTCTGCTGGGAGAGGATAACGGAGGGAATTTATCTGCTCGGCTTGCCCGATATAACGGAACCAATCTGACAGAGGGGGATTTTCAGCGCTGCGAAGCAGCGGTTTGCAACGGATATGCTATTTTATGCAAGCTGAAATCATCTTCAGGCTTGATCCTGCAATTATCGGAAAATCAGCACAGAGCCATCGGATCTCCCATAACCGAAAATGTTCTTCAAGGACCGATGAACGCTTTTATCGAAAGCCTTGATGTTAACACCGCTTTAATTAGACAGCAGATTCATTCTTCAAAGCTGAAAATGTGGGAAACCATTATCGGTACGGCCAGTCATACGCGTGTTGCTCTATATTATTATGCCGATGCTATTGATCCGGACCTGTTATCACAGCTTAAAGAACGGATTGAGAGCATTCAGACGGAATCTATTCAGGACAGCGCACAATTTTTAAGTCTTTTAATGTCCAAAAAAAGATTGCATTTATTCCCTTTGGCGATATCTACCGAAAGACCTGACCGAGTCTCCATGGACCTGCTCAAAGGCAAGGCGATTATTATGGTTGACGGATCCCCTTTCGCCTTAAGTGTTCCTTCGGTGTATACCGATTTTTGGCATTCCCCCGAAGATCAATATGTCAATCCGCACGTAACTTATTTCCTTCTTACCTTGCGCTTTCTGGCCATGCTCATCAATTTATTTCTTCCGGCTGTATATGTGGCGCTAACGTCGATAAATGTGGATGTTAATCGTCTGGAGATTAGTCTGGCAGCAGCTGCAAGCCGGGAAGGCGTGCCTTATCCTGTTTTCATCGAGACGCTTCTCATGCTTATTATGATCGACTTTATTACAGAGGCTGGTTTGCGGTTACCCAAGACCGTTAGCTCGACAGTTACCATGGTTGGGGGCGTAGTCCTTGGACAGGCGATTATCCAGGCGAATATCGTCAGCAACTTGCTTATTATTGTTGTCGCCGCTACGGCCATTACTAATTTTATTGTAATTGATTATCAGATGGGGCTGGTTCAACGAATTCTGAAGTATTTCATTGTTGTGGGAGCTTCGATCTCCGGACTTTTGGGTATTGTGTTCTGCTTTGCCTGTCTTGTTATTTATCTCAGCTGCTTGGAAACGTTTGGGGCTCCATATCTTACATCCTTCTGGCCTAAAAAGAATAAGGTAACCTAGCCATCTGTCATTCGCACCTGAAAGGAGCGTCTTATGAAACGTCCATCAACCATCAGCGGCTATAATCTGTTTGCCATTCAAATGTTATATTCTGGTGCGGCAGCTGGTTTCATTTACCCGAGCTTCATCATTCGCAGCACGCAAGGAGCTTATTGGATTCCAATAGCGGTATGGGCCATTGGCGCTCTTCTCAGTTCGTGGATATACAGCAGGCTATTGGCTCAATTGAACGGAGAGAAGCTTATTACCCGAATACATGCCTCTATCGGCGTGGTTTGGACATGCATCATTTGCTTGCCGGTATTTCTGTTTTTATTTGCTGCTCTTGTTATTATGCTAAGGGCCTATTCCGAAGTCATTACGATGACAATGCTTCCCACCACTCCTATTACGTTTCTGAACGGAATGCTTCTTGCTCCTGCCGTACTGGCTTTAGCCGGAATGATGCCTATTGTTCGGGCGGCCCGGGCGTTTTTTCTATTAACGCTGCCGTTATCGTTGGTGCTGTTACTTATCGGTTTGAGTGATGTGAATTGGACACTGGGTGCTCCCTGGATCAGGACAAACGGGGATTTCTTTTATGATAAACGCTTCTATGCCGGATCGTTCATGTGGATGGGGTTTGTGATCACATCGTTTATTGGACCCTATACACGGCAGTCAGCACAGCGTGCCTGGAATATTTATGCGGCTGCTCTTATGTGCGCTCTCCCTATAATCGCTGGTTATATTTATTTGCCGATTATGACTTTTGGAAGAGAATTAAGCCGACGGTTGACGTTTCCCTTCATTTCCAAAATGGATTCCATATCGCATTATTGGATTTTGTTTGAGAATTTGACTGCTATCTTTGTTTCCGTAACGATGTTCTATATTCTAATCGTTATGAGCATGAAGCTTCACGCTGTAGGTGAAATATTTACCGTCTTGATTCCTTGGGTGAATACGCGGCTGTTATACGCAGGGTTGTTCTTGGTTATGTATGCGGCGGCAACGCTCCTGACATCCTGGAGGGCTGTGGAAGAAATTACAGTATTAACAATTGGTTTCAGGCTCTATGTGATGTTTGTTTTTCCTTTACTCGGCATGCTTGCGCTTGCGTACGGTCGGAGAGCGGGAAAGGAAGGGGGATTATGAGGAGAAGAGGTTGTACACGGAAGGCACTGATCATGTTCAGTCTGCTTATGTTCTTCATAACCGGATGCTGGGACTCCAAAGACATCGACAATCGACTTATGGTTGGCGTAATGGGTCTTGAGAAGTCCTCCAATTCCTCTCTAAATGTATGGTTTCGGTTTCCGCTTCCTAAGGGAACGCAAGAAACAGCGAAGAAGGATTTCTTTACGATGGGCCAGTATGGGCAGACCGTATCGGATGCGATGAACAAAGTAAAGTACAAGCTGCCCAAAGCGCTTGATCCTTCGTCCACCCGTGCAATTTTACTAAGTGAGTCTTTAGCCCAATCGGGCCTTGACCCCTATTTGGAGTTTGCTATTAGGGAGCGTTCTGTTCCTTTGGATGCTGTTGTAGCAATCATAAGAGGCGATATGGAGCGCATATTTACAAGTACAAACCCGACTGGTGAGCTCTCAGGTATTTATACCAAGCTTTTTTTTGAAACTTACGCCGGAGGCATTCCAAGAAAAAATAAAACAATGCTGTGGGAAGTATACGCTAAATTATATAACCCGTTCCATGCCAATCTGATTCCTTTATTGGCCGAGGGACGGCAAAATTCCTTTGTTCTGGCCGGCAATGCGATTTTTGTCAAAGATAGGATCGTTGGAGAGTTAAACCAGGATGAATCCCTTTTATATGAAATCTTCACGCACCGGTTTCATGATTCAGAGGTTGAGCTGATGAGCAGATCGGATGTTCGAATTGTACATAACCATATTCATTTAACGACAGCTCTTGAGGATGGCAAGCCAATCATTGGAATTGATTGTTCGCTTGTCACAACATTAACCGACAGTTCCCGGACCCGGCAGCTGAATGTTCCTCAGATTATAGCAGAGCTGGAGTCGGATTTGAATGCGCATGCCAAATCGATGTTTGAGAAAACCCAGCGGGAAGGGGCGGATATTTTTGGATTTGGCAATCACTTTCGAAGCCGCATGCAGCCAGCCGATTATGAAAAATGGCCTGAGATGTTCAAGCATGCAGAAATTAATTATAAGTTCCATATTGATATGCGAAACACGGGATTAGAGTTTCTTGATTGAAAATAGAGCTTTTGGAAAGGGTAAGAGATGATGTGATGCTGGAGCGATTGAATCTCTTACTTCTTGCAGCAAACAATATTTGCAGCTTATGCAGATTCATGTTTCCTATGAGCATAGAAGTAAAGGGATAGAGAAACAATTATTCGAGCGGTGTGTCGTAAAGGCCAGGCAAATAGGGGCAAAACAACTGAATATTTCAACGCATTCCGCGGAGGAATCACAATTGTTCTATTCCCGGATCGGGTGTAGGGATGCTTTATGACCGTCAAATGGAGTATAGGCTATAACAAAGAACAAGCCCCCAATCACAACCAGGATTGGGGGCTTTCATATACGCATTTCTTTCCCCCCAACTAGTAATCTATTTCTTCTAACAAGCATACACATTAGTAGTCTTGATTCGGAAGAAACATAGATTCCATGGAGGGTACGATGCGGATGACATTTTTTAAGTATTTTGCGGCTGTGCTTCTATTTCTTGGGTTTAATCTGCAGGCGGCGGGTAATGTTACCGCAATAGCCTCTTCTGCGAAGCCGGTTCCACAAGAGGACAAGCCGATTGAGATCAGCTTTGCCGGAGATATTTTGCTGGATGGGAAGGTTGCCGCGAACATGGATAAGTACGGCATAAATTACCCGTTTGAAAAGGTAAAGGATATTTTATCAAGCTCCGACATCAGCTTTGCTAATCTGGAGACTCCTATCTCTACACGCGGGCAAAAGGCTAATAAAACCTATACCTTCCGCTCAGCCCCCAAGACGCTCCAAAGCATCGTCAATTCAGGAATCGACGGGGTATCCATTGCCAACAATCATACGCTTGATTATGGAGTTCAGGCGTTAACCGATACGCTGGATTATTTGGATGAGTACAAGCTTGGCCGAACCGGGGCCGGGCATGATATCGACGAGGCTTTTACCGCTTATTCCGAGATGGTGAACGGCAAAAGGGTTGCCATTGTAGGGATCAGCCGCGTGCTCTCTGGACCAAGCTGGTATGCAGGGGATAACAAAGCAGGGATTGCTTCCGGATATAACTTTGAACTAATGATGCGTTATGTCAAGAATGCCGTGAAATATTCGGATCTCACTATTATTTATATCCATTGGAATAACGAGTATCAGGATTATCCGGAGGATTATGCAAGAACGTATGCGAAGGCTTTTATTGACGCCGGGGTAGACGCAGTTATGGGGAGCCATAGCCACTGTTTGCAAGGAATCGAGACTTATAAGGGCAAGCCAATCTTTTATTCCCTTGGCAACTTTGTGTTTACACCGACACAGCGTTCAAATAAAGCAACGGACTCGATGATCGCTACCCTGACGTTTGATGGAGACAAGGTGAGCAGCAAGATTACACCGGTTAAATTAGAGAATACAAGACCGATTCTAAGGGATGCTGCTTACAATGAGACAACCTTCTCCAAGCTGAACAAGATCTCTTTCAACGTGAAGATTAACAAGGATGGAACGGTATTGACCAAAGAGTAAGCTATGAAAATGCGCAGGATGCTGCTTGACCGGAATAAAAAAGGGTCTGTCTCATTCGTCATATTCATGACTTATGGGACAGACCCTTGCTCCTGTTACATAGCTTCCATTTTCTGAGCCGTATACAGTTTATAATATCGGCCCTGCAAGGCGATCAGCTCATCATGCGAGCCTGACTCGGCGATACCCTTATCTGCTACATACATGATACGGTCACAGTTCTTAACCGTGGATAGACGGTGGGCAATGATGAAGGACGTACGTCCCTTAAGCAATTCATTCAAGCCCTTCTGCAGCAGCCGCTCCGTCTGGGCATCGATAGACGAAGTAGCTTCGTCAAGAATAAGGATACGCGGATTAGCGAGCAACGTGCGGGCGAATGAGATCAGTTGTCGTTGACCTTGGGAAAGCTTCGAGCCGCGTTCATTAACCTCGGTCATATAGCCTTTCTCGAATTCACGGATGAAATCATCGGCGCATACTGTTTTGGCAGCGGCAATAATCTCCTCTTCCGTGGCATCAAGTCTGCCGTAGCGGATATTGTCCATAATCGTACCGGAGAAGATAAAGCTGTCCTGAAGCATAATTCCCATCTGACTGCGCAGAGACTTGAGCTTCACATCCGCAATATTTTGACCGTCGATCAGAATCTTGCCTTCCGTAACATTGTAGAAGCGGGAGATCAGATTGACGACCGTCGTTTTCCCTGCGCCGGTTGGGCCAACAAGCGCGATGCTCTCGCCCGCCTTAATATCAAAGTTCAAATTCTGCAGGACATTATGGCCTGGATCGTAAGCGAAGGTTACATGATCGAAGGTTACCCGGCCTTTAATAGAAGGGAGCTCCTTGGCATTAGGCACATCGCTTACCGTTACCGGCTCATCCAGAGTTTCAAAGATCCGTTCCAGATAGGCTACGGCGTTGATAAAGCTGTTATACAAGTTGGAAATATTAAGAATCGGCTGCCAGAAGCGTGCCGCATAGCTGCTCATAGCGAGAATGACGCCAAAGGTGATCTCTTCCGGACTCAGAGCCAGCAAGCCTACAAAGTAAATAGATGTCGTAACCAGTGTCGTCAGGTTATCAACAGAGAACGGAACAAGGAAGTTGAAATACATTGTTCTCATCCATGCTTTGCGGTAGTTGACGGACAATCGGGTAAAGATTCCTTCATTATGCTCTTCACGGGTGAAGATTTGCGTAACGCGAATACCGCTGATACTTTCCTGCATGTAGGCGTTCAAGTTGGAGCTTTTATTCGATACGGCCTGCCATGCCCGGCGCTGTTTGGTCTTGATGAGCAGCATGATGGCGATGAAGATTGGCAGACCGCCAAGAATAACAAGCGACAGCCTCACATCGACCGCGAACATAAAGGCAGCGATGAAGAGCAGGTTCAGAATCTCCAGAATAAAGTTGATGATCCCGTTGGACAGAACATCCGATACGGAGTTGACGTAATTGACAACCCGGATCAGAATTTTGCCTTGCGGGCGGTCGTCATAATATTGGAACGGCAGCTCCTGCAAATGCTTGAACAGATCCGAACGGATATCGAAGATGATATCCTGCCCGACACGGGTCATAATACGTGAACGAATGGTCGCCAGAATAACGCTGACGACAATAGTAGCGAGCATCAGCGCTGACCAGCCAACCAGACCGGTTTTATCCTTGTCTGGAATCGTTACGTCTACAACATGCTGCATGATCAGCGGCGCAGAGAGTGCGATACCCGCTGACAGGGCGCTGAGGATAAAAGCGATAATCATCGGCTTTTTCTGGCGCTTAATATAGATGAGTGCGCGTCTGAAGTGCTTGATATTGAACGGTGACTCCAAATTCTCGTCGATGTCGAATTTATTCCTTGCCATGAGCGGTCACCTCTCTTTCAATACCTTCGTTCTGCAGCTTGAATACTCCGTAATAATAGCCGCGCTTCGCTAATAGTTCAGCATGAGTGCCTTCTTCGATCACACGGCCGTTCTCCAGAATGAGAATGCGGTCAGCCTGTGACGTTGTGGACACGCGCTGGGCGATAATGATTTTGGTGCACGAGAATTCCAGTTCTTTCAGACTCCGTTGGATATGCTCTTCCGTCTCGTTGTCGACAGCAGAGGTCGTATCGTCAAGAATCAGAATTGGAGGCTGCACCGCCATGGCACGGGCCAAGGCAATACGCTGTTTCTGTCCGCCGGACAGACCAACCCCGCGTTCGCCAACAACGGTATCGTAGCTTTCCGGCATCTTGCGGATGAAATCATCGGCAGCAGCGAGCTTGGCGAACTTCGTTACTTCCTCCTCCGGCATATCCGGATTGCCGTAAGCGATATTACCGTCAATCGTGTCGGAGAAGAGCAGGACGTCCTGCGTTGCTACGCCGATATTACCGCGCAGCTCGTCAAGCTCCAGCTTGCGGACGTCAGTACCGTCTACCAGGACGCGGCCTTTCGTTGCGTCGTAGAATCGGGGAATCAGGTTAATCAGCGTTGTTTTGCCTGATCCAGTCGCCCCCATGATGGCAACGGTTTCACCTGGTTCAACTGTAAAGCTGATATTTTCCAGCACGGTAGCGCTGTCGTATTTGAAGCTGACATTGTCGAACTGAATGCGGCCTTTGTAGCGCCGCTTCACAATGTTCTTATGCTCGTTAACAATATGCGGCTGGGCATAGTAGACTTCGACGATTTTGGTAAGGCTGGCAAAAAACCTTTGAATATCATTAATAATGATACCGATGTTGCGCATCGGGTTGGACAAGCCCCAGATCAGCGCTGTGAAAGCGGAGAATTCCCCGAACGTAATACGTCCATCCATAACAAGCAGACCGCCTGCAAGCATCAGAATAACGTTGAAGCCTTGCGAGAGGGTCTCCAGGTATGGGAAATAATCCAACCAGACCAAAGCGGCTTTCTTGTTCGCCGTGGAGTAATTGACGTTCTTCTCGGTGAATTTCTGAACCTCAAATTCCTCGCGCGCAAACGCTTTGACAACACGGTTGCCTGCGATATTCTCCTGAGTTGTTGTATTCAACTGCGACAGGCGCTCCCGTAGATCGATATACATCGGGCGTACGCGTCTGGCGAAGATAAAGGCTACGATAAGGATTGGCGGCGACAGGAGAAGCAGCCATAATGTAAGTCCGACGTCAATAAAGAAGAAATAGACGACCGCTGCTACAAATACCGTCAACGATTCGATGATCGTCTTAATAATCCAGGCCAAGGAGTGACGCACCATCTCGAGATCGCCCGTCATCTTGGTCATCAGATCCCCGGTGCGATTGCGGTCATAATACTTCATGTCCTGCCCCTGGATTTTGTTGTACAGATAGATCCGGACGCGGTACAGCATGTTTTGTGAGGCGCGTTCGTACATCAGGGTTGTGAAGTACGCCAGACCAGTACGCAGCAGGGAGAAGCCAATCATGCCCAGGCATAGGCCAATCAGCAGAGCCCGTTCGTCCATCAGATTTTGTCTCGCATCGCTGCCCGCAATAAACGTATCAACGATACGCTGACCGATATACGGGTTAATGATTGTAAGCGAGGAGCCAATGACTGAGAGGCATAACGCAAGAATATACCGCACCCGGTCGCCTTTCAGGTTAAGCCATAACCAATTGAATTGAAACATCTGTTCACCAACTTTGTGAGTGTCATGGATTTTTAATTCAGAGAGAACAGCCGCCCCTTATCCTGGATAGAGATATCCATCGGACTAGAGACGGCTAATTCCCGCTTTTTAAACTATAGGAGATTATAACACGTTTTTCTGGAAATCAAGCGGAATTTTTTATGTTTATAGGAGGAAATTCTATTGACTGTCCTGCTTAGGTTGTTTACGTGCAAATAACAAGTTGACAACTAAATAAAACCGATGAACAGCTGCCTTTACTTCATCTCATGGTATACTTTGTAAGTGTTTGTGTTTATGAAGTCTATATCATTCGATTGGGGGAGCATGATGGACTATATTAGGGACTACACGATGTATGCGGCAGTGTTTGGCTGGTTCAGCGTTTGCTGGTTCGGCTGGTCGCAGGAGCGGCCAAGAGCCAGCTGGCGCAAATATATTGGTATTGCTACAGGCATTTCCCTTATTGTCTGCTTACTGGGAGTTTATTTGAGCATCAGCAACTGGAACGAGGCATCGGCCCTAGCGGACAACAATTCCTTTAAGACCTATTTGATTACCGTATATATTGAGTTTGCTGTTGCAGGGATAGGTGCTTTCTTATTTATTAGAAAAAAAGCAAAGGAATATGTCGCGCCTTGGATTGCTTTTATTGTTGGGATTCATTTTATCGGCTTAGTCCATGTCTTTGATGATCCCGCCCTGTATGTGCTGGCAGCTTTGCTGGTTGCCGTCTCTATTCTTGCGGTCATTGCGGCGCCTAAGCTTCAGGTTGCGAGCAGTGCGATTACAGGGATCGGATCAGGTACGGTGCTGTTTGGATTCGCTGTTCTGGGGTTAATCAGGTATCTGTCTGTATGAATATGGGTTTTGTATAGAATAACAGGTGAGGGCGGTTCCAAGAGAACCGCCCTCTTTTTTGCATGATTGGGAGAGTATGTGCTCGTACGTTGTGCTTGTAAGCTTATATTTTGTTGGATGAAATCCAGCGTAGCAGCATCTACGTTATTCTGAAGGAATTTGTTCATATATGTAGAATTTTACAAAATAACGCATTAGTGCATTTGTACTAGATTAGAATACGTCACAGGAGAGTTGAGGTGGAGTTCCTTGATAGATATAGCATGCTCTTTTTTTCGGGCTTCACAACCCAATACTGCGATAAATCTTCATCCTCATATTTATAAGGTTACTAAATCCGAAATAGGCATCTACGGCGATCTGTATACCGGAAATTTAATTCGTTCTCTTGGAATTCACTATGATGACTATGTAAATGCAAATGGAGCGCCGGTATGGAGAATTAATAACCGGTCCCTGTCGCCTGCCGTGGGAAGAATTAAACTCCAATCCGAGAAGCACAAGTCCCAAGCCGTTACAGGAAATATCGGTGAAGCGGTTGTTATGCCGGCCCTCGAATCTGCAATGGGAAGCGGTGATTTACTGTTTCATAGGATGAAGGCACATCAGATCAAATGTCCTGATTTCCGGTTCTGCTGTAATTGGCCCAGTATAGATGCTTTATGGGGAACCAGCCTCTCTTCTTTGGGCACATTACCGTCTGATATGCCTCTTGAGGTTAAGACTCATTTAAATAAAGATCAAGGTTATCTGTTGGAAGCATTGGAGCAACTGGTAAAATATTGGATTGAATGTGACCGCGCGGGGCTGTTAAATGCAGTTGGCTACGGTATTATTGCAAGAATTGATCTTGATGTGACAAGAAATCCGGGCTCCAACCGTCATTTTATACGTTACTTTTTATTCGCCAGAAAAGCCAACTTTACCTTGAAGAAGCTAGAAAGGGTTATGAAAATCATAAAAAGTAAAGAGTTTAAGCAAAGGGAGAAAACTACCCGTCAAAAACTTCAAAACAGGTGGATTGGCAGGTATATGCTATGAATGAGATTATACTCAAGAAATTCCACGAAATTAACTCGTTGTTTTGGGTTTTGGATCTGAGCAAGGCAAAACTAGCCTTAGATGAGATATCCGAAATATTAAAACAAAGCAATGATCCCTTTTTTCATAAATTGGTTAAAAAATATCAGCGGACATACAATGACCTTGATGCCCAACTAAACCAGCGATTCTTTATTTTTGAAGGGGAGCAAGAGCATGATCGCAGCACTGAGCAGGAAAATGGCCATTTTGCCCATAGTGATGAATATACTTCCTCTTTATTAATCATTAAGAATAAATTTGAATTAGAGGCTAGAGTAGTGATGTCGGGTTCAACAACTCTGCAACGTAAAAAAGAGAGCATCATGATCCCTAACCCCTCTATGAGAGTCAATGCCATTCAAGCAGAAGAAAGCGAAACAGCCCTTGTATACACCCTTTCATTTAGCGGGGATGTTCCGCGTTTTGGAGAAATGACCTTCACTCATTCCGGGTTGATTATCGGCAGAATTTTTTCCAGCCAATATCCCGTAATTAGTGAACATTCAATAGGTATCTATGAGAATATAACTGCAGTAATAACCGGAATAGCCAAGGAAATTTATGATGCAGGAAACAATGACGACCGGCCAACTTTATCGTAAACGTTAGAAAGGAGACGAAACATCATGTTTATCGTAAATGTCGAGGGTGCAGTCTTGCGGGAGGACAAATGGCTTCTTATCACACGCAGTTTGAAGGAAGAACATGCGGGAGGGAGCTTGTCCCTTGTTGGAGGAAAGGTAGATGTGGAAGGGCATTCGCAGCAAATCCTCGAACGGACGGTTAAGCGAGAGCTATATGAAGAAGTGGGGATTGAGGTGAAAGATCAGGTGACTTTTGTAGACAGCTCTTCCTTTGTAACTAACGATGGACGACATGTTATCAATATAGTCTTCGTATGCGAATATGATAGCGGTACCGCTTATAGTAAAAGCCCGGACGAGGTGGAAGCTGTGCATTGGTTGACCTACGAAGAAATCATGAATCATCCCGATGCTCCTCCGTGGACGAAAGAGAGTATGAGAAAAGCAGTGCTGGCGAGGAGATAGACGGATGAAGCAGGTTTATATCGTACGTCATTGCAAAGCTGTCGGACAGGAGCCGGAGGCGCCGTTAACGGAGGCAGGTGCTCAACAGGCGAAAGGGCTTGCGGAGTTTTTCAGCAATAAAGAAGTGGATCGTATCATCTCAAGCCCTTTCGAAAGGGCTTTTCGTACAATAACGCCTTTGGCCGAGAAGCTTGGTTTAGAGATAACGCTAGACAATAGATTGTCTGAGAGAATCCTATCCAGCGAGAGTTATGCGGATTGGCGTGACCGGCTGCGCAAGACCTTTGATGATTTGGAATTATGCCATGAGGGCGGGGAGTCCAGTCATGCAGCGATGAGCCGTGCGGTCAGTGTAGTAACGGAAGCTCTGAGCAGCGGCAAAAAGAATATCGTCATCGTCTCGCATGGCAATCTGATCTCCCTTCTGCTTAAGCATTTTGACAGCCGGATCGGGTTTGAAGAATGGGAAGCTATGTCTAATCCCGATGTCTTTCAGCTTACCTTCTCAGCAGAAGGTAAGCCTGACATTCATCGGATATGGGAACTGTAATTATTTTTTCTAAGCCGTGTTTAAGTTCGCCCGTTTTGCGTTAATGTTATTAATTAGGTAGAAAATTTCGTTAAAGGGGAGAGCTGTCCGTATGCCGCAAGGCAAGTGGTTCCGCATTGGTTACGGTATTATCGTTGTCTTATTGATTGCCTATTTGGCATCCAAGGTTGATTTCGTGTTCGATCCGATCGGCAAAGTATTGGCCGCTTTGTTCGTGCCGCTGCTGATCTCGGGCATGTTCTACTATCTGTTCCGGCCGTTTGTGAGGCTGCTCTCGCTCAAGCTGCCGAAGACACTGGCCATTCTGCTCGTCTATATCGGCGCAATCGGGATCTGTTACTTGTTCTTCTGGATGATCTGGCCTCCGATCCGGAACCAGTCCATTAACCTGATGGATAACTTTCCGCAGATTGTTGACTCTGTCCGCAAATGGCTCGAGTCCGTGCAGCAGCATGAGTGGCTGAAGGAAATTGGGCAGAAGGATGCGCTTTCCACACAGAATCTGACGGATAAGCTGACTGGATCGCTTGATGAATTGCTTAATTCTGTGGTCGGCAGCGTGCGCAGCATTTTCAATCTGATTATGAACTTCTTCTTCCTGCTTGGTCTCGTTCCGTTCATGATTTATTATTTGCTGAGCGAAGGGGATAAGTTCCCGGGTCTCATCCTGCGGATGCTGCCGGATCGTTATCATCATGAGGCAAGCGGCGCGCTCAAGGAGATTGATGCGTCGATCGGCTCGTTTATCCTGAGCAAAGTGTTAACATCGCTGCTCATTGGAGTGCTGACCTTCATCGGCTACCTGCTGATTGATATGCCTTATCCGTTGTTGCTCGGCTTAATCGCCGCTATCACAAACTTCATCCCGTACATTGGACCGTTGATCGCCTTCATTCCGACGGCCGTCGTTGCGCTTACCGTCTCTCCGATGACAGTGCTTCTGGTTGGGATTGTGCTTGTTGTCTCGAACCAGATCGAAGCAAATCTGATTGGACCGCGGATCATCGGCAAGCAAATGAACGTTCATCCGTTCACCGTCATGCTGCTTGTCATTGGCGCGAGCTCGATTATCGGCGCGTTCGGGATGATCATCGTTGTTCCCGTCTACGCGATTATCAAGATTATCGCAACCCGCGTTTATGCTTTTCGCAAGCTTAACCGAATTCCGCAGAAAGATCCGCTAGCGGAGGTTGCCGAACGCAAATAGATTGCATTACCCAAAGCTGTCCGCTTGCCGGACGGCTTTTTTTCTTTCCCCTTCGCTTTTCCTCTTCCTGAATTTTTTTCCATCCCTATGAGCATGATAAGAAAACAAAATCTGGGCACATCAGCCACGGGAGGGGATAAGTCATGGTGACTCTGAGGCAGATGGCTTCATTGGTCATTTTGTTTTTGATTGGCAGCTCCTCCTTGTTTGAGCTTGGCAGCAAAGCGGAACGGGATGCATGGATGTCGGTGGCAGTCGCAGTGCTGGCCGGGTTTTTGTTAATCAGCGGTGTGACTCTGCAGATTCAAAGGCTTGAGCCTGAGCGGAATCTGATTGAAATATTCAAGCTGTATTTTGGCAAAGTGATTGGCTTCATCTTTGGCTTCATCTATGTCATTTATTTCTGCTACAAATGCATTCGCAACGTCCGTGAGTTTGCAGACCTGTCTATTATGTTTCTGCTCTCTGATACTCCGCTTTCTGTCGTTATGCTCATCATTTGTTTGAGCGGCTGTTATGCGGTAATGAGCGGGCCGGCGGTGTTCTTTCGGATGGCAGAGGTGCTGCTGCCGATTTTGATTCTGATCTATGTCTCATTATACAGCCTGCTGATCGGCACGGAGACGATTGATATGAACAGGCTGCTGCCTATGCTGGAAAAGGGATTCAAGCCGGTCTGGGATGCAGCAATACCGGAGATTATCTCATTTCCGTTTGGCGAGATGGTGCTGTTCCTTATGTTCTGGCGCTATATTGATTCAAGCAGCTTCAGCCAGGTTATACGGATGACGCTAAAGGGCTATTTTTTTGCGGGAGTATTTATTACGGTTATGAACGTGGTTATTATCGCGAGCCTTGGCCCATTAGCCGGATGGAGTACCGTGCCGTTGCTTCAAGCGACAGCTTATGCGTCGATCGGGGATGTATTTGAGCGATTTGATCCGCTTGTGGCACTGCTTTTTTTCACGGCTGTGTATGTGAAGCTGACGGCATATTATCTTGGTGCATCGCTCGCTTTTGCATATTTGTTCCGTATTTCGCTGCGAATTGCCGCCATTCCGGTCGGGCTCGGGATATTTTTCGGTTCGTTCTGGTTTAAAAGCTACATGCATCAGGTCAATGTCGGATTCGAGCAAAATTTAAAATATCATTTTCCAATCTTTCAAATGGCCATTCCGGCTTTGCTGCTGATTGTCATGCTGCTCCGGTCTGGAGTTCGGTCACGCAGCAAGCATCAAGAACAACAACCTAGCGAGGATAGCAACCATGCCAAATGATAAGAGTAAAGCAAAGTCAGGCCAGCGGGCGGCGTCTGGAAAAGCGAGACAGCCCGAACAGGGGCTGTTTCCGGATATAGATATCAATATTGAGCGGCTGCATCGGTTTCTTGGCGGGGGCGAGGATATCGTATGCCGTACGCTGCAGCATCGCGCTTTTAATAATACGCGTTATGCGCTCCTTTATATAGACGGCATTGTGGATGGAGGGGCAATCAGCATGATGCTGCTTAGCCTTCTTGAGGATGCCAACCAATATACAGGAACGGACAGCGGGGTGGAGGAGAGCCTTTACCGTCATTTGACCGACCGGTCCATCGCAATCGGCAAGCTAAGCGAAGTCAACACGATTGAAGAGGCATGTTATTCCATGCTGGAGGGCAGCACCGTCCTTGTTGTGGATGGATGTCTGAGGGCGATTGTAATGGATACAACCGGGGGCGAGACCCGGGCGGTGGAAGAGCCAAGCAGCCAGACGGTTATTCGCGGTCCCAAGGAAGGCTTCACCGAAAGCTTAAGAACCAATACCTCTCTTGTTCGCAGGATTATTAAGTCACCTGATCTGCGTTTTGAATACAAAATGATCGGGCATCAGACAAGGACCAATGTGGCGGTCGTCTATCTGGAGGGCGTCGCAGAGGAGGAAATTGTCAAGGAGGTTAACCGCCGGTTAGATGCCATCGATATTGATGGCGTGCTGGAAAGCGGATATATTGAAGAATTTATTCAGGACCGGGCGTTTACGCCATTTCCCCTTCTTCAGAATACCGAGCGTCCGGATACTGCCAGTGCTGCGCTGTTGGAAGGCCAGGTTGTGATTATGGTATCCGGAACACCATTTGCGCTGATTGCTCCGGTCACCTTTGTGAAGTTCTTTCAATCGAGCGAGGATTATTACCAGCGTTATGATATTGCAACCTTCCTGCGGATTATTCGGATGGCCTCTTTCTTTATTTCCATGCTGCTGCCGTCGCTGTATATTGCGATTACTACCTTCCATCAGGAAATGCTGCCGACTTCGCTGCTCATCAGCTTGGCTGCGCAACGTGAGGGTATTCCTTTTCCGGCATTGCTTGAAGCGTTCCTGATGGAGATTACCTTTGAGATTTTGCGGGAAGCGGGTGTCCGGATGCCTCGCATTATCGGGCCCGCCATCTCGATTGTTGGGGCACTCGTGCTTGGTCAGGCGGCGGTCCAGGCCGGTATTATATCCGCTGCTATGGTTATTGTCGTATCCTTTACGGCTATTGCGAGCTTTGTTATTCCGGCTGTCAATATGGGGATAGCCGCTCGGCTTATCCGTTTTGTATTGATGATTCTGGCAGGTACATTCGGATTGTTCGGCATTATGTCCGGGTTAATGGTTCTGCTTGCTCATTTATGCGGCTTACGTTCATTTGGCAAGCCGTATATGATGCCTTTTTCACCGTTTGTTCCGTCCAATTTGAAGGATGTGCTGGTTCGTGTTCCTTGGTGGGCGATGCGCAAACGTCCGGCTCATATAGCTGATGATGTGAATTTAATAAGAGAGGGGGCCGGGCAAAAGCCCCGCCCTGATCAGGAAGGAGCCTAGAGCTATGAAGCCTGCTATATCAACTTTGCAGATGGTTGCATTAATTCAAAGCGCTATTACACCTACGATGGTATTGGCGGTGCCAAGCGTCATGATCAGCATTGCTCAACATGACGCCTGGATTTCGGCTATAATCGCGGCGGCAGTTGGTATGGTTATGGCTATGGGAATATCCTTTTTATGCAAGGCTAATAAAGGACAGCTTTTTATCCCATGGATGGTGAGCAGCTTCGGCAGAACGATTGGCACGACGATTGGCCTGATGATGGGGATCTATTATTTCAATTCGTTTTGTGTCATTGTTCGGTCGTTCACCAATTTTGTGTCAGATACTGTTCTTGATTCTACTCCGCTTCTGATGACGACGAGCATTATGGTGCTGGTTGCTGCATTTACGGTCATGCAGGGGATAGAGGCAATCGCACGCTCTGCTTTTATGGTATTGATCCTTATTCTGCTTGTCATTCCGTTAAACGTCTTTGTTCTTTATGCAGACATTGACTTCAAGAGACTGATTCCTTTATTTGATACCAGTGCAATAAGAATAACGATGGCTTCCATTCCGCCAATTGGCTTGTTATCCGAAGTTGCGGTTCTGCTTCTACTAACTCCTTATTTGAAAAAACCGGCACTCAGTCTGCGGGCGAGCTTAATCGGCTCCCTTTTCGGTTCATCGCAGCTTGTGCTTATTATACTGCTTGGACTAACCATCTTTGGGCAGCAGCTTGTTCCGCTGATGTCCTATGCCTTTGTTAACATCATGGCGATCGTGGAGCTCGGTGAATTTCTGGAACGGATTGAAGTTTTCACTATATCAGTCTGGCTGCTGACGATGTATATCAAATTAGCTATTTTTCTGTTTGCCGCGGTTCATTGCCTGTTTCATTCTCTTCGTTTGCATAGCGAGCGCCATACGGTAATCGGTTTAAGTCTTCTAGCAATCGTGACGTCGGCAGGAAAATGGCCCAGTAATATGAATAGCAGCTTTATTACGAGCCTGGTTAATATGCCGGTGCTGTTGTTAATGAATATTGCACTGCCTGTTCTAATTGCTGTAGGGCTTCTGGTTACGCGGGGGAAACGTAAGCAAGGAGGAATGCAGAGGCCATGAGTATGCGAGTGAAACGTATAGTCTGCGTTGTTCTGCTGTTACTTGCGACGATGACTGTAACTGGATGCTGGAACCGGATCGAGCTGAATGAGGTGGCGATAACATCAGCAACTGGTGTCGATTGGGATGGAGAAAACTGGATTGTCTCGTATCAGGTTGTTATACCCGCTGCGATCTCTTCGGTAACGGGAGGAGCGGGGGGCGGAGGGCAGAAGTCTCCCATTATTGTATACTCCACAAAGGGAAAGACCATTCGCGACGCGATTATGCACAGCTATTCCGAAAGCCCGCGCAAGCTTTTTTTCGCGCATAACCGGGTAGTTGTTATTGGTGAAAAGGCGCTGAAACGAGGGGTTAATGAGCTGATTGACGTCTATTTCCGCAATTCGAGTACAAGGGAGACTGTAAGTATGCTTGCTACGCCAGGCACGGCAAGGCGAATTCTGGAGCAATTCATGCAGCTGCAGGCCATATCGGGTGCAGGGATGAAGGAAATTATTTTATCCGAGATGAAGAACACTTCCATTCTGCCGAATATTCCGGTTTATCAATTGGCTATGGAAGTGACTGGAGATGCCAAGAGTGCCGTTGTTCCGGAAATATTTGTATCCGGGACGGAGGATACCTCTTCTCTGGGATCGTTCAGCACCACCTCCATTCCATCCAAGCTGAAGCTGGGGCGTCTGGCCGTACTTAAGGAGGATAAGATGATCGGCTGGATGAACCGTAAGGAATCGCTTGGCGCTGCCTATTTGCGGGATAGCGTACAGCAATCCTATATCGTAGTTCCCTGCGAGGATGAGACAGGGAAAAAAGGGTACGATACCATTCATATTTTGAAATCCACAACCAAGGTTATACCTAAGCTGAAGGGCGGACAACTCACCTTCACGGCGGATGTTGAGGTTACCGGAACTTTAATGGAATCGAATTGTGCGCAAGATCTATATAAACAAGATGTCATTCAATCCCTTGAGCAGGGGGCAGAAAAGCAAGTCAGTATTTTGATACAGGAAGCATGGGCGAAGGGACAGAAGCTCAATACGGATATATTTGGTGCAGCAGAGAAGACACATCGCAAATATCCGAAGCAGTGGAAGGAATGGAGCAAGAACTGGGATCAGGTTTTTGGGCAGGCACCGCTTGAGACAAAGATCAAATTCCGAATGGTCCGGATGGGATTAAGCAATAAATCCTTCCAATACTTGATGGATAAGAAGGAGAAGTAGCCCATGTTATACATCGTTCTGCTTATCCTGCTGACGTATACGGTGCTGCTCATTGTTGGCGGCAGACCGCTGCTTCGTAAGAAATGGTACAAGGATTTGATTGTATATACCGCACTGTTAACCTGGAGTGCAATTATAGCGGCAGGACTTGTTCTGGATTGGTCTGCTGTAGCAGCAGGAACAACTGTGGCTATTATTAACCTCGGAATGGAGCCCATCAGGCAATTCGTGGAGGGAGTGATGGGTTGGGGTTTGGAGTAGGCAGGAAAGCTGTTAAAGCTAAGGGAGGGCTGCCCCAAAGTCATTTATTGACGTTGGGGCAGCTTTTATATTGGAGTGATATATTAAACCTGTCTGCCCTCTGTCCTCTGCCCGATAAAGCAGAGCTACGTTGGATTCCGTACATTATAAAGCGGCGCTTTGAGCGGATATTCGATCTACATTGGATTGTCTGCAGTATAATCAACACTTCTGGATAAAAGAGAGGTATTCCTTTCCCGTTTACTGGATTAATCCAACGTAGTCCCCGCTAGCCGCCGGTTTAACCTGATTTTACTGGAGTAAATCCAACGTATGATGATTTTTAGATTTAAACTATTAGGTTCTTGTCCAAAGTTAGACTGGAGGTCGCTGGCTTTTGCTTCCCCGCAGCTTTTATTTTTCAACTGAACGCATCAGCTTGGAGTCCTTCGGCAGCAGGAAGGCGCAAAGTCCAAGCAGTGGAAGGAAGGAGCACAGCTCGATTGTAAAAGCGACATCCTTCACATCCGTCAGCCAGCCGAGCAGGACGGAGCCAAGTCCGCCCATCCCAAATGCCAGGCCGAAGAACAGGCCGGATACCGTACCGATATGCCGCGGAAGCAGCTCCTGCGCATACACGATAATAACAGAGAAGCCGGACATCAGTATCAAGCCAATTGCGCAGCACAGAACAAGGGCAACGCCGGGGCTTGCGTAAGGAAGCAGCAGAGAGAATGGCGCTGTTCCGGCGATAGAGATCCAGATCATCGTCTTGCGGCCAATCTTGTCGGCAAGGGGGCCGCCAAGAAGCGTTCCGACCATGCCGGCGAATTGCAGGGCAAACAAGCAGATTTGAGCGCGAGAGAAGGACAGGTTGTAATGGTCGATAAAGTAGAACGAATAATAACCGGTCATTCCTGCAATATAGACAAACTTGGAGAACAGCAGAATGATCAAGAGTGCCGTCGTTCCCGCTATGAAGAGGGTAGAATGCGGTGATTGCTGATCGAGCAATCGGTTAGCCGCTTTTTTGATGGAAGCGGCAGCAGCCAATTGGCCGGAATACCATCGGCTGATTCTGAGCTGAATAAAGATGCCGAGAACGGCAAAGATCGTAAACCACAGGAAGCCTTGCTGGCCATGCGGCATTAAGAGAAAAGCAACAAGCAGCGGCGCCAGTGCCTGACCGGTATTGCCGCCCACCTGGAAGACCGATTGGGCCATGCCTTTCCCGCTGGAGGCAGCCATCCGGGCTACCCGGGAAGACTCCGGATGCAGGACGGACGAGCCTACCCCGATCAGCGCTGCTGAAACAAGCAGCATCCAGAAGTGGTCCGCATAAGCGAAGCCAAATACGCCGGCCAGCGAGAAGAGCATGCCAAGCGGCAGCAGGAATGGCATCGGCCTGCGGTCGGAGACGTATCCGATGAACGGCTGGAGCAGGGAAGCGGTAATGTTGAGCATAAAGGCGACCCAGCCGATTTTGGTAAAGCTCAGATGCATGGTAGATTGGAACAGCGGAAAAGCAGACGGCACGGCGGTCTGCATCGCATCATTCAACAGATGAGCGAAGCTGACGCCAAACAGCATCCAGATAGCAGGATTGCGCTGTGCCTGTAAAGCAGCGGTTTGATTCATGGAGCGGATCCCCCTTTAGATTTTTTTTCAGTATAGCGGGGGAAGCCGAATATGGTCGTTGCGAAAAGTGCTGCAAATGGAGCAACTTTTGCTATAATGATGGCAGGTGAAGAGACATGGAGATGAAGGTAGAGACAGAATGGATCGAGTTATGGCAAGGGAGCCATAACTTTAAGAACGTTCCCCATAGGCATGAGGATTGGATGCAGGTTACTCTGCCGATTAAAGGCATGGTCCATTTTACGCAGGAAGAGCGAAGCTACGGCTTAAGACAAGGCAATGGTTTGCTTCAGCCGCCCGGGACGGAGCATCATTTTCATCTGGGGGAGCAGTCGTCTGTCATTATTGTGAAGGTGCGTGAGCGTGGAGCCGGGGGCATGGAAGCCATTAATCCTCAATTCATGACGGGAGCCAGGCAGGATATCCGACAGGAGTTTCATACCGGGGATATGGTTGGCCGTTTCCGCCAGTGGATGATCGCGCTTATTGAGGGGCAGACATTGTCTGATCCGCTTGCGGTGCAGGAGGTGGAGCAGGATGTTGTCGCTTATATAGGCGGCATGCTTAAGTTTGGCCATAACCAGAAAAAGCGTATGCCGTCAGGTGTTGATGATCCTCATATCCTTCGGGCATTAACCTATATCCACGATTGTTACGACCATATGATTAATATCGACGAGCTTGCCGGCATCGCGCTTCAAAGCCGGTATCATTTTATTCGTTCCTTCCGCGAAGCGACCGGTACAACGCCGTATCAATATTTGTTGAAGCTGCGTGTTGCGGAGGCGATGAACAGGCTGCGCCGATCGGATGCTACAATTGGGCAGATCAGTGTGGATCTCGGCTTCTCGAGCACCAGTCAATTTCACCGCGCTTTTCTGAAAATGACCGGGGTAACTCCGCAGGCTTATCGGCAGCAATAATAGAGAAGGGCTGTCCCGCATCATGTGTAAATAGAGGATGGTTGGTTCATTAATTTGAACTAATCTCCTCTATTTTTCATTTAATAGAAATATGAGCTATGACTTTAATCTTATTTTTTTACCACAAATGAATAAAGTGTAGTTCTTGATAAACCGCGAAAATAAAGCTGTAGACTGCGGGGAGTCGTCAAAGATTACGAGCAGGTTAATTGAGCATTTGAACAGAATTTGTTATTTAATACAGAATAATTTTTTGGGGGGATAGCTTTTTGAATATAAGACATATCGAGCCAGAGGACTGTAAAGCAATATTGGGAGTGGCCTCAAATTGGTGGGGTAGCAACTATTCGAGTGACATGTTCTCCAAATGGTATATTCAACACTTTCGTGATACTTGCCTTTTAGCTGAAGAGAATGGGAAAATGATAGGGTTTATTATGGGATTTTTGTCACAATCTAATTCAAAAGAGGCTTATATTCGAATTGTTATGGTTGATTCAGAATTGCGTGGTAAAGGTGTGGGCCGAGCGCTATACAATGAATTTTTTAAATGCGTAGGAGTGAGGGGGAGAAACGTAGTTCGATGTGTCACAGCCCCTAGAAAGAAGGACTCCATAGCGTTCCATACGCGCATGGGTTTTGTTATTGAACCACAGCAACAAGAGTTTGAAGGTTTGCCTGTATGCCTTGATTATGATGGTCGCGGTGGTGCTAGGGTAGTCTTTAAGAAGGTTCTTTAATCGTAAGGGAATAGGGGAATTAAACTCTAACAGGTAACTATAGCTCAAAATACACAACGGCAGCTAACTAAGATATTCCAATTTTTCCCTTTGTTTAAGTGCAGACCGAGGTGTATAATCCGTTCAGACATCGTTGAGAGAAGTGGGGAATTGGTTATGAACAACGGGTTGGTCAACGCCATTATTGCGTATATAATGTGGGGCGTTCTCCCGCTATATTGGAAGCTGTTTAACAACGTGCCAGCCGGAGAGATTTTGTCGCATCGGGTGGTCTGGTCGTTCGTCTTCATGGGTATTCTTGTTGCTGTCCAACGCCGTTGGGGCGACATGAAGCGGATTGTGACTAGCCGGTCTCTCCTGCTGCCACTAGCCGCCAGCGGACTGCTGATCGCGGCGAATTGGCTTATCTTCATCTGGGCGGTCAACAATGGCCATGTCGTAGAGACAAGTCTCGGCTATTATTTGAATCCATTGCTGAACGTGCTGCTGGCGGTTGTATTCCTTCGTGAAAAGCCAAACCGCGGCCAATGGCTCGCGATTGCCATCGCTGGCTCCGCAGTGCTCATCATCGCCATCGACTACGGGCGGTTCCCGTGGGTTGCGATCTCGCTGGCTGCGTCGTTCGGCTTGTACGGCTTCGCGAAGAAAAAGATCATGCAAGATGCTTCTGTAGGATTGCTGTCGGAGACGGCTGTCGTCTTGCCCATTGCACTCGGCTACTGGATCTACTTGGCCGCTGCCGGAAAGACGACAGCATGGACATTGCCCGCGTCCACGTTTGTCGAACTGCTTCTGTCAGGCGTGGTTACGGCGTTGCCGCTGCTCTTCTTTGCGCGGGCGGCCGCCCGGATGGCGCTGTCCGCACTTGGATTCGTACAATACATTGGGCCGACGATTATGTTGTTATTGAGCATATTTGTATTCAAGGAATCGGTCTCTCCGGTGCTGCTCGTCGGCTTCGCGCTTATCTGGACATCGCTCGTCGTATACGCTGTGGCATCAGTTCGCGGTACGAGACTCGCGAAGGCGAGTTGACGACAATGGTGCTCAGGCATTACCGTAATGGCTATTTTGAGTTTATGGCGTTATCCAGCGTGCCCGAACAGAATACGTTGATTAGGACGACTAACAGGAAACATTAGTTTTAAAAAACCGGCAGCAGATCAGAGATCTGCTGCCGGTTTTTTGCTGAAGTAAAGGGCGGTTTAGTTTAAATAAAATAATTCTACCCCAATAGACGTATGGTACAATTCAAGGAGATATTGATAAATAATGTTAATACTAGCCGCATGTTGGAGGGACTGTAATGAATGATTTTGTGGGCAAGGATGAACTTCTGCGTCGGCTTCATCATGGATATAAACAATTTAATGAAGGAATCAAGCAGCTTTCGCTCGAGCAGATAGAAACACCCGGTGTGAACGGGAAGTGGAGTATAAAAGAGGTCATCTCCCATTTTATTGCTCATGAACAGTTCGCTTTGACGGAGATCCGCTATGCGCTTGCAGGCAAGAAATACGAGCCTGAGGAGACCGATATCCATATATTTAACGAGCAGGCAGTTACAGCTCGACGCAATCAATCTCTAGAACAAATCATGCAGGCATGGGATGCCTCCTTTAGGCAGGTTGTAACGGTCATAGAAGAATTGCCGGCATCTGCATTTGAACCATTCGGGGAATTCACCCGGGTGCTGGGGGATACGGTTGACGGAGCGCTTGGAAACAATACTTATCAGCATTACGCAGAACATCTTTCAACAATAATGAATTGGATTTCTAAGCTTCCTAGAGGATAATTTATAAAAGTTGCCTTTAAAGAAAAAACGGACTCCTACTTACTAGGAAAACCCTCACAAAAACGGGATGAGCCTTCTCGACAGTATGTTTATTACTTAGGGAGAGCAGGACTAGGAGTAGATGATAGTTTGCTGCGACTAACTGGAGGTAGACAACATTGTCAGTTCGTTTTTTTAAATGAACTAAAGATTTTGACTATCAATTTAGCAAAACCTTGAGAGAAGCCTATCAGATATTTTCTGACTATGACCCCAAACAAAGCATAGAAAAGTGAAATAACTATTATAAACGTAAGCGTCAAACACCTCCCACCTTCAACATCAAATTCCGCTATGAGATCATGAGATAAACCTAAATACGGAGGGTATCTCATGAATGGCAAAGAAAAACGTAGACAAGATTGGCAAGCACGCTTCGCAGCTTATCGGTCAAGTGGACTTACAATGATAGCGTGGTGCGCTGAAAATCAATGCTCTGTCGAACAATTGAAATATTGGTTCTACAAAATAAAGCGTACTTCACTCCAGGCCACTTCAACACCATTAACTTCTCCCGTACAGTTTGTACCTCTTGCCGCTGTTGATCTACCGGGCAGCGTTTCTTCGGTGCCACCTCTAATCCTTCATATTGGTAAAGCCAGAATAGAGCTTCATTCCGGCTTTGACGCGAAGCTTCTGAGTGAAGTGATTCATGTGCTTGCTCCATCATGTTGACCTTATCAAGCAATCAGCGTGTGTTTCTTGCCTGTGGTTCGACCGATCTGCGGAAGTCGATTGATGGTCTTGCTGCCATCGTACAGGAGGGCTTCGGCTTGAATCCTTTCACTTCCGGCTTATTCGTATTCTGTAACCGGGCATGTAATAAACTCAAAATTCTTTACTGGGACCATAATGGATTCTGGCTTTACTATCGCCGTCTTGAAAGAGGGAGATTTCAATGGCCTAGAGGCAAAGAAGATGTAATAGCCATCTCCAGTAGGGAGCTTAGCTGGCTGCTGGATGGTCTCTCACTCTGCCAACGTCAAGCTCATCCTAAGGTCAATGCCATTTCCGTCATTTAGACACATGTTTGTGATCAATTCGTCATAGTTCTTTGCAGGTATTAGGTATTTGTTATCCAATCAGTAAAGTATGGAAAAACATGAAGATACACCAACCATTGAATCTCTACAACAGCAAATCATCGAACTTTCGGCTAAGCTCAAATGGTACGAAGAGCAGTTCCGTTTAGCACAGAATAAGCGCTTTTCTTCTTCCAGTGAGCAGACGCACCAGGACCAATTAGAGCTCTCGTTATTCAACGAAGCTGAAATGCTAGCAACAACTCTTGACGAAGAGCAGCGTTCGGAACAGATTACCTATGAGCGTCGCAAGTCATCCGGCAAACGATCAGAAGATCTCTCCAAGCTCCCTGTAGAAACCATTACCTATTCACTAGAGGAGGGCGAGCAAATATGTACGTGCTGCGGTGGCTCTCTTCACGAGATGAGTACGGAGACGCGTAATGAAATTGCTGTTGTACCGCCACAAGTGAAGGTCATTCGTCATGTACGGAATGTGTATGCCTGCCGCCGTTGTGAACGTGAAGATATTCAGACTCCAATCGTAACAGCTGCGATGCCTAAACCTGTTTACCCGGGAAGTTTAGCTTCACCGTCGAGCATGGCTTACATCATGCGCAAATATGACGAGGCACTGAAAGCTGCTCCACCAGCGACGAGGTCTAACAAGGATTCGTTAGCCAGTCAAGGACTGGCTTACTGTAATGCGCTCTTCTGCATTGAACGTGAGCTGAAGGATGCTTCACCGGAAGAACGATATGCTATGAGGGAAAAGCGAAGCCTTCCCATCCTGTAAGCTTACTTGGGGTGGCTCAAACAACAGCGCTCTCGCACACTGCCGAAGAGTATGGTTGGACGAGCAATTTTTTATAGCCTGAATCAATGGGAGAAATTGACCGCATTTCTGGAGGATGGCCGGCTCGAGATTGATAACAACCGAAGTGAGCGATCTATTAAGCCATTCGTAATCGGGAGGAAGAACTGGTTATTCGCGAACACGCCCCGCGGCGCAAAAGCTAGCGCGACCATCTACAGCGTCATTGAGACGGCGAAGGAAAACGGACTTCTTCCGTTCCAATATCTAAAGTACTTGTTCGAGCACCTTCCACAGCTTTCGGATCAACAAAATCCAGAGGCACTCGAGCCTTATTTGCCATGGTCAACTTCGCTTCCGATTACTTGTCGTGGTATGGGATAGGCATGATCTAGGAGGTTTTGTGACGCTTACCTTACTCATTAAGCCCGAAGTACTTAACTGCCGGGAGTAGGGGTTCAAAAGAATAACAAAAAGCATACCTCTCCTCAAATTTGAGAAAAGTTATGCTTCTGCTAGTCAAAAGCCTAAGAGACTACTTTATTATGATCTTTTGATTTTAGTACTATATCTTTCGCATCGTTGAGCGCACCACAATAGGTACCCTTCCCATAGTTTACATAATCGTTCTTGGTGTCAGTAAAAATAATTTTGGTTTTAATATAAACGACCGGAGAGGTATACTGATCCTTTAAGTTTATAGTATCACTTAACAGAATTCGCTTTGCAGTGCCAATAAACAAATCCTTACCATAATAGATTCTCTTAATATTACCTGTTTGGTTATTAAGAGAGTATTGATAAGCAAATTTGCTCCCATTACTACTAACAGCTGGAGAGCTCCAAGAATCCACATTCCCGGCATCAGACACATCTACATCGAAAGTCCATTTACCAATTGGGTATTTAACTTCTCCTTTGGACTTTGTGGTTATTGTAATTCCGGAAGTCTGGAACATCCCCCGTTTTAATGCTTTATAATCTAACGTTATTACATATGACGAATAGTTTAAGCTCACTTGTTTGTTCTGTTTCACTTGAAATTGCTCAATATTAACCTCATTCTGAAGACCAATAAATGAGATATTGGTAATATCCGTAGAGGCAAACGGAGCTTCCTCGTAAAACATGGTTACAGCAATAGAATTTGTAACATTCTCCTCTACGGCTATATATGCATCCATCCAAGCGAAAAATTCAGAGTGACTTGCTTTTTCTGAGCATGAAGTAATTATTGTTAGGAATAAAGTTAGAATTATAGTAAGAGCTACTGGGAGTCTAATTTTCTTATTCATATCTTATTGATAGTATACAATTAGATATGTATCTTGTAACGGCGTTTTAATGGATTCATGTTTAGAATCTACCAAAGTACCATCAACTGTCTTAGTCCAATAATAGAATTGGTTAAAAATATCAGAAGCAAAGCCGAGTTTATTAAATCTTGTTGAATCAGCAGGAATTGTAACCCCTACTCCGTAGGATGTTGATCTGGAAGCAGATAGTCCTAGTTGAAGTTTTACTTTAGCAGCAAGATCAGCTGTTCCTTGTCCAGTGTAGGTCCATGTAACAGTATTCGTTTCAGTCCATGTATATTGAGAAGCTGTAGACCAATTTTGAGATAAGTACTTTTGAAATACTTTTTTACTAACAACTTCACCTTCAGATACAGCTTTATCGACTAGATAGCTACTTCCGTAATACCCAGCATCGTTCCAAATTATACCTCCAGATGCCAACATTGGTTGAATTACACCTCCAGTTGGCTGATACTTATAAACTGGTAATCCAGAATTTGATAATCCTGTTTCATCATCAATACTTTTTGACACAAAAACCTCACCTTCTGTTGGTGCGGCTGCATAACTGTAGGTATTTGCAGTTGCAAAAAAAAGTGCCCCCACAGCCATCAAACTCAAAAGCGGTCGTTTAACATTTCTTAACATATTATCATTCCTTCCAGAGTGTTGGATATTAGCTAATTTTAATAATATGAGTTAAATATGGATAATTTTAGCATGATAATATCTAAATTGTATACTAAGGGATTTATTCAATAGAGTCAACGCAAATATAGTTGTGGTTTACCGCAATCGATTTTGCGGTATTCAAGAATGGATTGCTATCTCTTTTTGATCTAGTGTTTTACATTGGTAGGAATCAACTTAGAACCCAAAAAGATTAGTAAGAATCAACTTAGAACCCAAAAAGGAAACTTTGCGGATGCTCACCACTTCGAGTCTTCAGGTAATCATAGATGAAATTTTTAGTTTGTTGCATGCCCGGTTACAGAAGATGAATAAGTCGGAAGAAAAGAGATCATCTTGTCTGTCTTGTTCTTTAGTATTCATGAGCTATCCTCCATACTCAGGCTCAGGCTAAACTAATACTAATGATCTCATTGCTTACTTAACGGTAGAAGGTGGGGAGAGTTTGACGCTTACTTATAAACACAAAGAGTCTTAGACCTGTTTCTATGGATCCCATCATGCAGCACCTCCTTTTAATCTATCATTATATACTCTTGATTTCACTGGATCTCCGGTAAACAACTTTATTTTCTCTTACCACAACTATCAATTTCTATTTTCCCCTTTCCGATAAATGGAAATAGGATTAATTAGATTGTGAGAGGATGGTTGTAGTTGGGAAGCTTGAAGCGTAAGGCAGCATTTCTGGTATTAGCTACGAGCTTACTAGGACCTGCCACAGGATTCGCGGCTAAATGGCAGGAGCCGATATCGAACCCCATTCCTGGATTAACATCGATAGTTGTCCAAGGTATGGAGGAGCATTGGGCTAAACGGCTGTTTCAATGGGGAATAAGCGAAACCATCATAGATGGTTACCTTGACGGGAGCTATAGGCCAGATCGTGAAGTGACAGAAACAGAGTTTATTAAGATGCTGTTCAGAGGGACAGGTATGCCCTTACCGGCTGCCAGTTACCATTATCCATTAACTGAGTTGTATCCATCATTGTATCCTTCAAGTGAGGAATGGAATTGGAAAAAGGAAATATACTTGATGGCGGATGCCTATAACATTCCGACCATTGGTCTAGCAGATGATTCCAGTCATGATAAGCCTATAACCAGGCTGCAAGCTGCGGAGATTATAAGCGCTGCTCAAGGTGTGAGTTTTGCAGGGGATGATGCGGTTGCCTATCTGATTGGACAAGGCTTAGCCAATAGCATAGCAAGTTCGCCTGAGGAGTTTGATGGCGCGCATACGCTGACTCGTGCAGAAGCCCTTCAATGGCTTCATCAAATTGCTGTTCATAATAAGCTGGATTTGCACAAAAGGCCGGAGGAACCGTCGGACATTAATCTTATTAAAGCTCCTTCAGCTTCATTCACTCTTATGCCGGACTTCAGTTCGGAGCCAGTCACAGCAGAAGATTTCAACCTGTTTGGCAGCAGTGATTTTGCAGGAGTGCGATGGGGCGAGTCAAAAGAGAATATCGAGAAAAGATTCGGAGAATCTACGGAGCTTGATTTTTCTAATTATGAAACATACCCATTCTTCTCTGTATACTATACTTCGAATGGCTTGCTTGATGGATGGAAAGTTAATGCGGAGGAAAGGGATATAACCGCCTCAACGCCTTCCCTGCGTACAAACAAAGGGATTGTGCTAGGTGAAAGCAGCTACGCCGATGTGATAAGTAAATATGGAACAGCCGGTGTTAACCATGAGCCTTATTTGACTTATTACTATGAAATAGCTCCAGATGGAACATATCGCGATTTATCCATTTTTGATCCTATCCAGAATCCAGACCAGTCATTTGCACTTTGGTTTCTTACTGATGATGAGACCGGCAAAGTTATTCAAATATCCGCCTCTTCGTTGAGGACAGCTTTTAAGCTATTTTAAATAGTACAAGCGGTGCGGGATGATCTTGTACCGCTTTTTTTGTGTATATTAAATTTAATGTTCAGCATATGGTTCTACTTGACCTTCACATTAATGTGAGGGTATATAATCGATTCGAATCGACGATGCAGGAGGCGTTAAGGGATGAAAATCGGAGAGCTTGCGGCGCGTACAGGAGTTAGTCTACGGTCGCTTCGTTATTATGAGGAGCAGGGCTTGCTTACTCCCGTCCGGCTGGATAACGGCTACCGGGAATATTCGCCGCTTGCTGAAGAGCAGGTGCATACCATTCAGTTGTACCTTCAGCTTGGCTTATCGACGGAGCAAATTGCCGGTTTCCTGCACTGCGTCTTGAAGAATAAAGAGGCGTTCTGCAAGGAGGTGCTTCCCATCTACCATCAGAAGCTGGGGGAGATTGAAGAGCAGATCCATCTGCTGAGCAGCATTAAACGCAATCTTGAGGACCGCATTCAGTCGATTCTGGAAGAGCAGAAGGAAACGGAGGAATGATGATGAGCGTGAGGAAAATAGACGGACAATCTTTTCATCAGGCTGTGCACAGTAATGGAGCAGTCTTGGTCGAGTTTGGAGCGAAATGGTGCCCGCCATGCAAGGTGCTGCTTCCCATTCTGGATGAGCTGCAGCAGGAGGAGGGCGAACGGGTCTCAATCCTTCAGGTAGACTGTGATGAATCGCCGGAGATTGCCTCCGAGTTTGGCGTCATGTCGATGCCCACCGTTATTGTCTTCCATAACGGCGAGCCGGTGGATAAATATATTGGTCTCCGTCCAAAGGATGTCTATCAGCAGGCCATTGCAAGGTACGTGTAAAGACAACGGGGAGCAGCCGGGGAAAGAGTCCGCGGCTGCTTCTATAGTCTGGCTTTAATAACAAATCGCGCAGAATTAGTCTCAATTCCCTTAGGCGTTTGATACTTTGAGATAAAGGAATAGAGTATACGATAATCATGCTCCGATTCACCGAAGCTTGGGATAATAGGGGTATGTGTCAGCAGAAAAATCAGATCTTCAGCCGTCTGATAAAATTCCTTATTATTAAAGTCGAACAATTGAATGTCTGTAAATCCAGCTGCCCTTAATTCAGCTAGGTACTGCTGTTTGAGTGAGCCTGCTTCTATTCCCCATGCCTGTCCTCTGCCAAATGCCTCTTTAAGATTGAATTTATCGTTCTCACTCACTTGCTGCGTGATGAAAATTCCGTCCTTCGTCAAAACCCTAGCAACTTCTCTAGGGCTAAAAGCTGAGTGCCGGCAAGTGATAACATCGAAGAAATCCGCCGGAAATTCCAGCTTTTCAGCATCCATTTGCAGAAAGCGGGCATTCGTGTGACCAAGCTGTCGGCCATTCTCAGTTGCGGCTATAACCATTTCTTCAGACCGGTCAATTCCTGCCAGCAGCGTTATAGAATCGGCAACAGGTAAAATAGACTCCCCGCCGCCGGTTCCGATATCCAGTACCAGATCGGATTTTTTACATTCCTTAATGACCTCATCACTGAAATTTAAATGCGGTCCCTCAGAGATACATTTGACCTGGCTGAAATCCCATCCGTTTATTTTTCCGATACGATTATAAAAAAGTTTATATTCTGACTCGTTCATTGTAAGTATCTCCTCCTATATCGGCTTATCCTTACGTTTTACTATAGCTCAAAACTACTCCAATACCAGGTCAAGGATAAGTATATTAAACGGTTCCGTTTGTTAGAGTAAGCGGAACGCAGGAAACGGGATAGCTTTGCGAGAAAACAATAATGCTCAATATCTTCCAGATGGAGGTTGTAGGAATGGAAATACAGCGATACATAAATGATTTGTTTCAAGCCGTCCAGAGTGGTGATGCCGCTAAAGTGAAGGAAATCATCGCGGCACATCCGCAGCTTGCCAATACTGAAACTCAAGACGGACTTACGCCGCTTGGCTATGCCGCCCATTTTGGCAACGCGGAGGTTGTGCGTGTATTTCTGGAGTTAGGCGCGGACGTCAATGCCGTCTCCCATTCCAGCATTTCGTTTATTCCTTCGAATACGGCCCTGCATGCGGTGATCGCGGGGGAACGGAGTCTTGAAGTCATTAAGCTGCTGCTTGCAAAAGGCGCAGACACAACGATTCTGGACAGCAACGGCCATACCAGCCTGCACTCGGCGGCTTTCCATGACGACAATTTGGAGATAATCCGCCTGTTAATGGAGCATGGAGCGGATGTAAATGCTTCAGCGGATGGCGGGGATACGCCATTGTCGCTGGCTGTTCAGCAGGGGCATGAGAACGTAGCGAGCCTTCTTCGGGAGTATGGCGCGCTCCGCTAGAGCGGATTAAAGCCCTACGGAACAATGTGAAAAAAGCAGTCCCCCGGTATTCGCCAAGGGACTGCTTTTCGCTTATTTCAAGCCTTTTTGCGCGAGGAAGGCATCCCATTGCTTCTGCACTTCCGCGTCTACCTTCTCCGCGCCGGAAGCTTTCAGCTTCGCAACGTATTCCGGCAGCACTTTGTTCGGATCAACGGCACCGGTCTCCAGCGCGGTTTCGTATTCGTTTTTCACCGCGTTGATATTGGCAACCTCCGCTTTGAAATTCTCCTCGTTCACCGTAAAGCCGCTGCTCGCCAGAACGACGGCGTTGTCGTTCAGCTCGATGGTCTTTTGCCATGTATCCGCAGCCATACCCGGCTTCAGATAAGCGTTAAATTGGTTGCCGAATACCCAGTCGCCGTTAGGCGTGTAACCGGAGCCTTCGATTGGCTCGATGTACTGGTCATCGACTTTTTTGTAATGCTTGCCTTCAATCCCGTTGCAAATCAGGTTATACAAGTATTTATCCGTATTCAATAGGTTGATTAGCATAAGGGCGCGTTCCGGATTTTTCGAGTTTTTGTTGATGACGTGCATGGCGCTTGCGATACCCGTGAAATAGCTGTCGGAGATCGGAACATAGACGACATCGTTGCCGCCGTTAATGGCTTTTTCGCCAATCTCGCCGCCCGGCTTCGAAGTGAACTCGATCGATACCGCAACGTTGCCTTTTGCTTTCAGGTCGTTAATGTTCTGGAGGACGGGCGCGTCCTGGTTGATATAGCCTTTCTCGTACCATTCATGCAGCTTCTGGAAGTAAGGAAGACGGTCGTTGGCCGTATTCAGGAACGTCGACAGCGTGTAAGCCGGATCGTCTTTTTTATAGTAAACAGGGGAACCGTCCGTGCCGGCAACCGTTGGGTCGATATACATGCCTCTCGAGTTCTGCGCCAGACCAAGCGGCACAACGTCAGGTTCGTTTTCCTTTAAAGTTTGCAGGAACGGCTCGATATCGCTGTAGGTATGGATGCTGGAGACGTCAAGGTTGTATTTATCCATAAAACGTTTCTGGATAATCAAGCTCTTCTGCTTCGCCGCCACTTGATAGATCGGGAAGCCGTAAACCTTGCCGTCGGCGGCAAGCATATCCGGCCAGAATTTATCCGGGATATTCGCACGTGCTTCAGGCGCATACTTGGCAATCATCTCATCCGTAATTTCATGATAAGCGCCGCGGTCGATATAAGGCTGATAGTTGCCGAGCCAGCCCTTGGAGCTCCAGGCGATGTCGAAGTTCTCGTTCGCCGCGAGCATCGCGTTCAGCTTTGGCTCGTATTCGTCGAAGGTGAGCGGCTTCAGCTCGACGGTGGCGTTGATCTTTTCCTTCAAGTATTTGTTGATCTCGTCGTTAACGAGCTTTTGATCCGGGCCGGGGTCGGCCGCAACCGGGTAAAGGAACGTAAGCTTAACAGGGTCCAGAACTGGCTCCGTCGACTCGGCAGGCGTGTCGCTGGCCGCGGTTGACGGTTCGGCCGAAGGAGTTGGAGCTTTGTTGTTATTGCCGTTATTGTTGCTGGAACAGGCTGCGAGAATGCCAAACAATAAGATGACCGACAGCAGCGTTGCGAACCATCTTTTTTTGTTGTTGTTCACCGTAAACCCTCCAATTATCGTTCCTGTTTTATTATTACTACACTGCGTGAAGCAGACCTGCTTAAGCCGCGCAAAAGAGTGCGGACCACCTCCTAAAAAGAATTGACGCATGCCTTTTGTGGCAATTCTTGCTTCGAAAGCATGGGCTTAAAGAATTGATTGTTAACCTTTCAAAGAACCAACCGTTAACCCTTTGACGAAATACTTCTGGAAAAACGGGAAGATTACCAGCATCGGTCCGCTGGCTACGATAGCCATCGCCATCCGGACGGTCAGCGTCGGGAACTGCGCGAATTTCAGCTTATCCGCGACCTCGGCCATCGGCGAGTTCGCAAGAAACTCCGCCTGCGATAAGATCCGGACGAGCAGCAGCTGGAGCGGTACGTATTTGTCGTTGTCGATGAAGAGCAGGGCGTTAAACCATTCGTTCCAATACCCGAAAGCGATGAACAAGCCAAGCGTCGCCAGGGCGGGTGTGGAGAGCGGCAAAATGATAATGAAGAAGATTCGGTATTCTTTTGCCCCGTCCACCTTCGCGGATTCGATGATTTCTCTCGAAATCTTGTCGAGAAAGCCCTTCATAATCATGATGTTAAACGGGCTCATCACGGCGGGAATGATAAGGGCGGCCAGCGTGTTTTTCAGATGCAAATATTGCGTCATCAGGATATAGAACGGGATAAGACCGCCGTTGAACAGCATCGTGAAGAAGACATAGAACGTAAGCGGACGCTGATAGCGGAAGTCGCTGCGCGAGATCGGATAAGCCATTAAGGCGGTCATGAAGAGCGACAGCACGGTGCCAATGACGGTAATCGCAATCGTCACCCCATAGCCTCGGATCAGAGGTTCCGGCTTCTCGAACACAATCCGGTAGGCTTCGAGACTCCATTCCTTGGGCAGGAATTGATAGCCGAACTGATGCAGGCTATTCTCCGAGCTCAGCGAAATCGAGATCACAAGAACAAAAGGCATGGCGATAAGCAGACAAATAATAATGAAATACAGGTTAATGAAGATATCGGCGAATTTGATTTTCATGGGCTGGCAGGCCTCCTCGGTCAGAAAAGCGCATTGTCTTTGTCAATGCGGCGGACGATCAGGTTAGCGGTTACGACGGTCACAAGCCCAACGACGGATTGCAGGAATCCGACAGCAGCAGCGGAGTTGATATCTCCAAGCTTCGTTAAGGCGCGGTAGACGTAAGTATCGATAATGTCCGTGGTAGGGAAGTTAGGCCCGACGTTATTCGGAACAAAGTAATGAAGCCCGAAATCTCCTCTGAAAATATTGCCGAGACCCAAAATAAACAAAATGATGACGAGCGGCTTTAGCAGCGGCAGCGTAATCCTTGTCATCATCTGCACGCGGGAAGCTCCGTCCAGCCGGGCGGCTTCGTAATAATCGGTGCTGATTCCCGTGATGCCCGCGAAGTAGACCAGCGTAGAGAAGCCGACTCCTTTCCAGAGGGCGACAAGCGGAAGGATAATGATCCACGGCGTTGTCTCCAGGTACCAGTTATGGCCTTTCAGTCCAAAGAACTCCAGGACTGTGTTCAAATACCCGTTCTGGAAGTCGAGAAAAGCGTTGCCGATATAGCCGACCAGCACCATGGAGATGAAATAAGGAAGGAATAAGGTCGTCTGGTACACCTTGATCAGCTTGCTGGTCAGCTCGTTAAGCAGAAGGGCCATCAAGAGCGAGACCGCCATCGTGAACAGAATGTACGTAAAGTTGTAGAGCAGCGTATTGCGGATAATACGGAAGGCATCCTGCGCTTTGAACAGAAACTCGAAGTTGGCAAGGCCAACCCATTTGCTGCCGAATATGCCTTGGTCATACCGGAAGTATTTGAAGGCCAGGATCAGCCCGACCATAGGCAAATAGGCAATGACCAGTTTGAATAAGACGCCTGGGAGGGCAAGCAGGATCAGCTCGCGGTTTCGCCGGATATGCCAGAGCTCTTTGGCAAGCCAGCTTTTGCGTTTAACGGGCGTTGGTGCTGCTGGCTGCTCCTCACTGCTTGGTAGACCGGCAGGCGGGATGTTAGGCAAGTGCATCTCCTCCAATCTTTGATGAGTCCAGCATGCCATGACCCCAATCCGGCGGGATAGAGTTCATTGTTTGAATAACTGTAAAAGCGGAGTGTATTTATTGCGAATTACTGTTTTATACAGCTTGCGGCAGCAAAAAAACGCCTGCTTCCTTGGTGGGAAGCAAGCGGCTTAGCTTCAAGAGATCGATTTTTTTATGCGGAATTCCTTCGGGGTCGTGCCGAACTTGCTTTTGAATAAGCGGAAAAAATAGCTCTGGTTACCGTAGCCGACCTTCTCCATAATCTCGGTAATGGTGCTGTCCTCTTTGAGCAGCAGCTCCTGCGCCCGGCGTAGGCGGACATCGTTGAGATATTCCGTAATGGTGATTCCGCAGCTGTCCTTAAACAGCTTGCCGACATAAGCGGAGCTTAACTTGACGGTTGAGGCGATGGATTGCTGGCTCAAATTGTAGTCGCTGTACTTTTGCCAGATCAATTCCTTTACGGTCTCGATAATCATCTCATTGCGCTCCATGCTGGAAGGCTTTGCTTCCTCGCATATCGCGGTGCAGAGGGACAGGAAGGCAAGATGAAGCTCATCCAGCGTGTAGTAATCCTGCGGCAGGAGCGGGATGCGCTCGATGTCGACGGACAGCTGGGTAATGCGGTTACTCGTAATTTCGGCGGCCGCGTTTTTGATGATCCAGGCCATATCGGCGATCGCTCTTCTCATATCCTCCAACTGCAGCGCGGCCAGCAAGGCGAAAGCCCGTTCCAGCTCGCTGCCGGCTTCGGTCAGCTTGCCTTTCTTGATGGCTTCCGACAGCTTTTTCTCCACATCGTCCGGCAGGGATTTTTGCTTGTTCTCGAGATTTGTACGTATATCCTGTAATTCTATAATTGCTTTGTAGCCCATTAGAATACTGTATTGGCTAAGCTGATAGGACTGGTAGTAGCTTGTGGACAACTGGGTCAGCTGGGTAACGGCTTCGCCGATCCCGCAGGTCAGGGAAAGGTTGTAATAACGCTCCAGAATCTGCTGGACATCGGCGATAGCGGTTTTGACGGCTGCCGGATCAAGCGGCTCCTCCTTGCCGGACAGCAGGATGGTGAAATGATCCTCCTGCATATCGATCATCTCGCAGCGGGAAGCACGCGACAATACTTCCTTCGTAATATTCGTAACCGCAAAGCTGTGCAGCTTTTTCATGGCGGACGATGTCCTTCGGTCGTATTCATCGTATCGGTCGAAGCGGAGCGTGCAAACCGTATACGGTCCGCTTGGCGCAAGCTGCAGCTCGTGCTTGCTGATCAGCTGCCTCATATCCAGCTCCGAAAGGCTTCGGTTGTCGGTCAAAAACTTGCGGATATAGTATTTGCGCACGATCTGCTCCGAGCTGATCTCCTGCAGCTGTCCGGAGAGCTGCTCGTAGAGATCGCCCATGGCATCCAATTCATTGCGCTTGCCCGAATCCGGGGCGGCATTCCTCATATGCGGGAGAATCCGTTTCAGCATGGCTTCGATTGGACCGTACAGCTTATAGCTCAGCCAGACGGAGATTCCGATGGAGAGCAGGATAAAAGCGCCGGTCAGCGCGAAGTTCCGGGTTCGCATATCCGAGACGGCCTTCATGATTTCCTTGTAAGGCTGAATGTACAGAATCGTCCAGTCGCCGATGCCGTGCAGGTACGTGATCATCACCTTTTGCCCGCCGGAATTGCCGATCACGAAGCCGGAATCGTTCGCCGCTCCAGTCTCCCCGTTAGGAGCCTGTATCAGCTTGCCTATGCTTGCTTGATCGAGAGGCAAGGTCTGCCCGGAATGCCCGCTGTCGAACAGCTGGCCACCGGAGGTTCGGATCAGAATCTCGCCGCCGCTCCCTCCGCTGCTCAAACCGTTCAGCTTGCTTAAGCTGTCGAATACCCAGTCGGGTTTGATGAACAAAACAATAGCCGACTGGCTAGGGGTAAACAGACCATACGTATCCGTGACGATAAACGCAAAGGCATCAATCTGGTTGGAATGCTGGAAGCTGAACGGGATGAGTCTGGAGGCTGGCAGGGAGCCTTCCGTGGAATGCAGCAGCCAATCGAGAATGCTGCTTTTTGTCGTGCCGCCATCCACGAGAAAGTCGCTGGAGGAGCCGTACAGCTCCCGGGTTGAAGCGTTATAGACGGCCATCGAATGCAGGAACGAGGAGCTTTCCAGCATATTGTACATTTGCTGATAGCCGCGGATATAGTCCATTTTGGGCAGATTGTTACTGAACATCAGCGGAATCAAGGCGTTATCGCGAAAAGCGAACGTAGACAGGTGAACGATGATTTCGTTCATATAAGAGAGGTTGTATTGGGTCTGGGTCAATACCTTGAGGTTCGCGTCCTCCTGGACATGCTTGACGGACCGCTCGAGAAGGTACGTGTTGGCCGCCGACAGGCCGGTAAGGATTAGAGCCATTGTCAGCATGATGGAAAACAACACGCGCTTGAAATATTTTTTGGATGTAAAGTAGCCATATGCTTTCATAGTATCCGACTCCTTTATCCAGCATGAGATCTATATGTATAGTTGTAAACGCTGCCAAACCGTTGCGCAAGGGTTATTTTGGCCGGAATCACCTTACAAAGCAGAGAACCGCATATCGTACGCTTTTTAGCATTTTGTGCAGTTTACAATGCAGCGCTCGCTGTGGCAGTGTGAAGTCATACAGCAGGCAAAAAGGCGGTGGGACGATGCTTGGAATCTATGTGAGCGCATTGGGCAGCCGTGATGGGGACGGGAGCAGGGAGAAGCCGTTCCGGGATATTCGGGAGGCTCAGGCGGCCGTTCGTTCTATGGTGGAAAAAGGGGCGGTCGGCGGTATAACCGTTATTGTGGGAGAAGGGACCTATACGATTGATGAACCTCTCCGCTTCGGCAGCGGGGATGCGGACGGAGAACGCTGTCCGGTTATCTACCGGAATGCGGAAGGGCAGACGGCGGAGATTATCGGCGGGAAGGTTCTGTCCGAATGGAAGGATGCGGGGAATGGAGTATGGACCGCGCAGGTGCCGAAGGGTTTGCGGTTTCATACCTTGTATGCCGATGGCAGGCGTATTTCGAAAGCAAGAATGCCGGCTTCCGGTTATTACCGCTCCCTTCAGCTCGAAGAAGACGGACGAGCCGGCATCGGCTATAAAGAAGGGGAATTCCCGGATATTTCGCATAACGCTGCGGATGGCTTGCAAATTTATGTATGGCCGGGCGGCGGCGAAGCGAACTGGTTCGCGGAGACCATTCCGGTCGCCGGACTGAAGGAAGGAAAAATTCTGTTTAAGCGACCTAGCTGCTGGGGGATCGGGGAAGGCTCGCGCTATTACTTGCAGGGCTCGCTTGCTTTTCTGCGGGAGCCTGGCCAGTTCCATCTGGATGAGACGGCAGGCGTATTGTATTACCGGCCGCGAAGCGGTTCGCCGCTGCATGAGCGGGTGGTGGCCCCGGCTATCGGCCGGATTCTGCATATCCAAGGAGATAGCGAAGCAGAGCGGGTGTCCGGACTTACATTCTCGGGGCTGACGTTTGCCTGCACGGACTTTACGGAGGATTTTCGGATGATGCGGGAAGAGCCCGGCATGGACAATGCGGAGCCGGATGAGAACCGGAACGGCATTATTTACATGCGTAATGCCCGCGGAATCGAAATTACGGACTGCGTTATTCGCAACTCGGGTACATGCGGGATCTATCTCGACCGCAGCGTTGAAGGCGTGCGGCTGCTCCGCAACCGGATCGAGAAGATGGGCCATACCGGTATTTACGCATCCGGCTATGCGCCGGGAGAAGGGGCTTTTCGGGATAGCTTGGCCGCTTACCGGAACAGAGGACATCTTATAGCTGACAATATCATCACGGATGGCGGCGAGCTTGTCGGGCATGGCAGCGGCATTGTGCTGTATCAGAGCGGGGACAATGAGATTGCTCATAACCGGATAACCAATATGCCCCGTTACGGGATATCGATGAAGGGACTCCGCTACCAGCGGATGCCGGAGGAGCTTTGGGGAGCACCCGTAACCTGGGATAATCATGCTTCGTTTCTGTTTACCCGCAACAATGTCATTCGCCATAACGACCTGTCCAATGTCATGACCGACAGCCAGGACGGCGGCATCATTGAGTCTTGGGGGATCGGCCGGGGCAATGTGATCCATGGCAACCGTCTTCATCATAGCGGCATCCATTTTTCCTTCGGATTCGGAATCTATCTGGACGATGCTTCAAGCGATGTGGAGGTGACCCATAATCTAATTGATCATTTGTACCAGACGGGAGAGGGCAAGCTGTGGATGGCTATTTTCTCGAAAGGAATCGGCAACCGGATTATCAACAACTTAATCACAAATAACGAATCGGAATGCGCCTTTGGCACGCAGGAGATGGCGGGCGAGAGCAACAGGGATATTGTTATCCGATCGAACATCGTATCCAATTCCGGATACATGTACGCGCATGTGAATTGGGGCGATGAGCGGCTGGCTTCGGCTGACTGCAATTTATATTGGCGAGGCGGAGAACCTCCGCTTGTGACAAGCGAGGAGCTGCCGTTCCCGGCGGTTGGCGTGAGCGGAGTCTGGGGTAAGTTGTATGCCTGGGAATCCTGGCGTTCGCTCGCGAACGGGAAGCTTGATGCGCAGACGATTCTGGCACCTCCGGAATTTGTAGACGAAGCAGCTGGAAATTACCGCTTGCTGCCGGCATCTCCGGCCTACCGGCTTGGCTGGCGGGATATCGATTTCTCGCGGTTTGGTCCAAGATTGAAGTAGCTTTAATCTAATTAGCTCCTCCGGCAGGAGCGGGCTTTTCAGGCGGTTGTTTCTGAATCCCGATATCATTCGAACTTTGAGCTGTATCAGTTGGCGTCCATATGATGAAGATGACATAGAGGATGGCTGGGAATATTACCGGTATGTACTGAAGTGTAAGGCCGCGGATATTCACAGCAGAAAGCTGCTGTTTTCAGACCGCTGGATTTATATCGTCAATTTAACCCAAAACACTGCTTTTCATTTTACGATAGTCGCGGTCTAGATATTGTTTCGGGCTCACCGGATGCTTTACGTGAACTGTATCATAAACGAAACGACGGGGTCCTCGATTACGACCGGGACAGAATAAATTCCTTTTTTGCATAATACGTTTAACCGGACATTGCATCTTCCAGACGGCCCTGCTATAATCAACGATAATTATTCGAGTTTGAATGAAGGAGTTACGCATATGTGGACATTCGCGCTTAATCAACTTCATTATCATCACAAGCAGCGTTAGCACCCCTGATACAAAAATTCAGGGAGGGCTAACGCACTTCGCGTTGGCCTCCCTGCGGCATACGTAACGCGCAGGACCAAGAGGTCCTGCGCGTTTTTTGTTTTCAGCCAAATAAAAGGAGAGTGCCGGGTTATGCAAAATGTAAAAGGAACCTACGATTTTTTCGGAAAGGAACAAGCCATCCGCCAGAAGGTAAGAAGCGTGCTGGAGGAGGTTTTTGAGTTGTATGACTTTGAGAGCATGGAGTCCACCGTACTTCACGAGCTGGATTTATTGACCTCGAAGTATGCGGGCGGTGACGAGATACTGAAGGAGATGTACGAACTTACCGATCAGGGCGGAAGAAGACTAGGGCTGCGTTATGATCTGACAATTCCGTTTGCGAAGGTTATGGCTTTGAATCCCGGAATCAAGCTTCCTTACAGACGGTACGAGATTGGGAAGGTTTTTCGCGATGGTCCGGTGAAGCGCGGCCGCCTGCGGGAGTTTCTGCAATGCGACGTGGATATGGTTGGCGCTCAGGGGCCGGAAGCAGAAGCGGAGCTGATGCTGATTGCGGTTGAGGTGTTTAAAAGGCTCGATATCCCGGTTACGCTTCGCTGGAATAATCGCCGGTTTCTAAGCGAAATATTGGATGCGGTTGGTGTACCGGCGGAAGAAAGCCTGTCGGTCATGCTTACGCTCGACAAACTTGAGAAGATCGGCAGCGACGGTGTTCTGGAAGAACTGAAGGACAAAGAGATTTCCGGGGCCGTTGTTGATGAAATAGCAGAGTTAATTGCTAGGAGTGAGCCGTCATTCAATTTTCTAGCGGATCGGTATAGCCTTGGAGAATCGCAAGGGTCTGCCGAGGTGAGCGCGCTTCAGGCGCTGATTGATAAGCTGAGTCTTTCGGAGATTTGTCGTTTTGATCCTTTTTTATCGCGAGGGTTATCTTTCTATACGGGGACCGTTTATGAGATTTTTGATGCCAGCGGTATTTATACATCCAGTATTGGCAGCGGCGGGCGGTATGACTCGATTATCGGAAAGCTGATTGGGAGAGAAGATATGGCTTACCCGGCCGCAGGCCTTTCATTTGGCATGGAGTCGATCCTGGAAATGCTCCGGGACCGGCAAATCCCGGCGCTGATACCACAAGTAGTCGTTATATCCATAGGCGATACAATCGGTGAAGCAGTGATGGCTGCATCCGTCTTGCGCTCGAACGGAATTAAGACCGGAATGGAACCGGCAGGCAGAAAGCTGAAAAAGGCATTAGCCTCGCTTGAAAGCAGAGCGATCCGCTATGCGCTGCTGATTGGCGAGGAAGAGGTTCAAACCGGAAAAGTACGGTTGAAAGACATGAAGGAAAGGGAAGAGTACGTGGTTCCGCTTGATGAGGCGTTATATCTATTAGAAAAGAACGATGCCTAATGGGCGAGTGATGTCGACCAACGTACGTTGGTACGTTGGAGTACCTCCAGTGAAATTAAGGTAAATGGACAGAATACGGAGGCTACGATGGATTTACTCCCGTGCAAAAGTCCAGATTGAGCCACTATCGCCTAAATGAGCTGATTTTACTGCAGGCAATCCAACGTAGACCGGGTGACTCGACAAAATCGCCCCGCTATGCTGCATCAAATCCAACGTAGCACTCATTTGGGGAAAATACGAGCTACCGCCATAGCCATATTCATAATAGGAAAATACGGGCTATCCCAATAGTCATATTAAATACCATGGGGATAGCCCGGTTTGTTTTATTGTGCTTCCGATTTAAACCGCTCGTAGGCGGAATTGTAAGCTTCGAGTGCCTTTTGGAAGCCCATTTTATTCATCTCATCCAGATGGCTGCTCCAGGTAGCGTTGATTTCTTGCGCACCCATCAGCACCTTTTGCTCATATTCGTCGGTGTAAGGCTTCAAGTTTACCGTAGCATCGTCGATCGCTTTTTTCTCCTCCTCGGTAAACGTCAGGACAGGGAACGGTTTGCTGAGCCAATTGCTCTTCTCATACAGCTCAAAGCCTGCTTTGCCAATCGCGTTCATGGAGTTTACTTCGCCGACCAGACTGCCGCGGCGGCCGATATCATAGCCTGCACCGATGGATCGCAGATAGTTAGGGAAGCCCGTAGGATTCTTCAACGCACTGTCGCGGATAACCGGCTGGCCGTCCTTCATGTCGTAATCCTGGCCTTCGATGCCAAGGGACATGAGACGGTTGCCCACTTCGCTAAAGAAGAAATCCAGATATTCGATGACGGTGACCGGGTCTTTGGCATCCTTTGATATTCCCCAAGCGTAGGCATGAATAGGCTCGCGGCTTTGATCCATCTTCACGACGCCGTTAACATCGGCAGGCGGAGCGATAGCGGCAAAGTTAATGTTCGGCACTTGCTCTTTCACGGCGTCATTAACGGCAGCGGTGGAAGCGAACCAATCGATCGTTGCGCCGCCGATATTGTTGCCGAGCAGGAATTGACGCGCTTGCGCGCCTCGGGTAAAGATCTCCGGATCAATGACGCCGTCCTTGTACCATTGCGCCAGTTCTTTCATGGCTGTCTGGTATTCCGGCTCCGCTTTGCCATAATGCACTTTGTCATCGGCTCCGACGTACCACTCTTGATGCGCGTTCCATAGCTGCAGAAGCGGCCAGATGCCTTTGTCGCGGTAGAAGAACGGAATCTCATCCTTCTTGCCATTCCCGTTTGGATCTTGATCACGGAAGGCATACAGCACTTTCTTATAGTCCTCGAGAGTAGCGGGAGTCTGCAAATTCAGCTTGTCCATCCAATCCTGGCGAACGAAGAAGCCCATGGAAGGAAGCGCCTTGCCCGGCTCGCCGCCCAAAGTCCCCGTGATGGAGTAGATTTTACCATCCGGTCCTGAGCCTGCGCGGCGAGCTTCCGGGAAGTCCTCCAGAAACTTCTTGATGTTTGGCGCATGCTGTTCGATCAGATCGTCAAGCGGAATAAAAGCTCCTTGCGTAATAACCGGATTAATACTGGAGCGAAGGGCATGGATAAAGTCCGGCAGTTTGCCGGAAGCCAGCATCGTATTAAACGATTGAAGTTCATCGGAGATCGATTCATTTGCCACATTTTCCATAGAGACATTCGTAATCTCCGCTGTTTTTTTCCATGCCGGCATGTCGCCCTTAGGAGCGCCGTTGCCGCCAAATGCGGAGAACATCGTTAAGGTTGTTGGCTTATCTGTAATTTTAAGATTATCTATGCCGTTATAACCTTGCGCCGCCGCTCCATTGCCGGAAGAGTTTGTATTGCTGGAGGCGGACGGAGCGGCGTTGTTGTTATTATTGCCGCTGCAGCCCGCAACGAGTGTTAAGGATAATGCCAGGGATAACGCAAGTACAGTTGTTTTCTTGTTCATCGATAAGGACCTCCCTTGGAATAGCCAATCTGAGTGTTAACCTTTAATCGCTCCAACCATAATACCTTTGACGAAAAACTTCTGGATAAAAGGGTACAGCAAAAGCATAGGAAGCACTGCGATTACGATTGTCGCATAGACGATGGTCTGCTCCGTCATGACGGATGCGCTCATATCGGTCGCTTCGTTTACGTTGTAGGAGACTTCTACAATCAGTTTCTTGAGCAGGACCTGCAGAGGAACCTTATCTTGATCCTTCAGCAGCAGCATCGACCAGAAGTAGGCGTTCCAGCGGCCGACGAAATAGTACATCGAGATTGTAGCAAGCGCTGGTACGGAGAGCGGCACATAAATTCGGGTCAATATCGTCCAGTCATTCGCGCCGTCAACCTTCGCGGATTCCTCCATGGAGTCGGGAACATTCTCGAAGAACGTCCGCAGGAGGATGACGTTGAACGAATCGATAGCAAAGCATAACAGTACACCCAAGCGGGAATCAAGCAAATGCAGATTCTGAAAGTTCTGATAGGTAGGCATCATGCCTGCGCTGAACCACATGGTCACCAGAACGAAGAAGGTAATCAGTCTGCGGCCTCTCAGCCGTTTTTTGGATAATGGATAAGCTCCCAGAACGGTAAGCGCCAGACTGATGGCCGTGCCGACAACCGAATAGAAAACGGTGTTGCCGTATGACTTCCACAAGTTATCCATATGAACAACTTTATTGAAGGAATCAAGAGCGAATCCGTTTGGCAGGATCGTCACCTTTCCCGTAGTTACCGCTACCGGGTCGGAGAAGGATGCAATCACAACATAGTACAGAGGATACAAGGTGACCAGCATAATCATCAACATGAGAAATATATTAATCCAGCCGAATAATCTCTCGCCTTTCGTTCGATTCATCGTCTTTCCTCCTTCCTTACATGATGGAAACTTCGCTTATTTTTTTGGAAATGCGGTTGGCGGTTAAGACGAGAATGAGCGAGATGATGCCGTTAAACAGACCAACTGCCGTGGACATGGAATAATCCGCATTCTGAATGCCAAGCCTGTAGACGAAGCTTCCGACCACGTCGGCGGTTTCGTAGGTGATAGGCTGGTAGAGCAAAATAATCATTTCATAGCCAATATTCATAATATTGCCAATGCCAAGCAGCAGCATGATTCCGATTGTCGGCAATAGCCCCGGAAGCGTAACATGCCAAATTTGCTTGAACCGTCCCGCGCCGTCAATCATTGCCGCCTCGTATTGGGCAGAATCGATCGACATCAGCGAGGAGAAATAGATAATCGAAGAGAAGCCCGCCGTTGCCCAGATGCCTTGAATAATGAAGATGATTCGGAAATATTCGGGCTTGGTCAGGAAGTATACGCTGTCGAAGCCTAATTTCTCCAGGAGGATGTTCACGATTCCCGTAGAGGGGGACAGAAAATTGACAACCAGGCCCGCAATAACGACGGTAGAAATAAAGTGGGGCATATACGAGATCGTCTGAACAAACACCCGGAACTTTTTGTTTCTTAATTCATTGAAGAGGATTGCCAGAATGATCGGGATCGGAAACGCAAAGATCATATTATAGAAGCTGATGAGCAGCGTGTTCCGGATAATTCTCGTAAAATAAGGCCCGTTAAAAAACTCGGCGAAGTTGTCGAACCCGACCCACTTGCTGCCGGACATGCCGAGGAATGGCTTATAGTCCATAAAGGCCATCCGCAGCCCCTGAAACGGCATATAATAGAAGATCGCGTAATACAGGACAAACGGGATTAACATGATGTACAGATATTTGTCCCTGACGATGGATGCGAGCAGATCGGAGCCCCGACGCTGGCGTGTCGATATTGTCTTATGGGGAAGGTCTCTCAAGCTATGCCCCTCCTTGCCTGAAGATAGTGGGTTCGCCGGCCGAACCTGTTGCTCCCTCAAAGTACCACGCTCCAAAGCTTTGTGAAAACCCTTTCTTTTTATGCTTGCCCCGAAAAATACCGATTTCCAACCCTTATTTCTTACGGTAAGCGCTTTCGTAACTTTTAAGGGTCCTTTAGAGGTTCGCTTTTCAGGAGCTTTTATTTATAATGAGAGGAACCAAAATGAATGCGCTTTCGAGAGAACGGCAAGGAGGGGATAGATTGCGCTATTATCGGAGAATGTTTCGCACCTTTGCAGGAATTGCTATCATCTATACGCTGTTAATCGAGATTGTCTTCCTTTGCTTCTACTGGATCCCGTCCCGTCATGAATATGAGACAAGGGTGGAGGCGACTGCCAGTCAGGTAAGCGAGTTCACGGATTTTCGGCTGCAGTCGCTGCAGGAGATGGGGCTTATGCTGAACGTGTCCGAATATACGAAGAAATATTTGGGCAGCTATTTGACAAACTATGAGAAATTGAAATACTTCAACTTTATTACAGGTATTTACGGCCTGACGCCGGGCTCCAAGCATGCGATTGCCATCACCAAATACGATGATGATTACGTCATTATGAATAACAGTACGGGCAATATCGATTCCTTTCAAAGCGAGTTCTACATTGGAGACGAGACGCTGGACCATGTAATCAAGCAGTTTAATGAAAATCGGAGTATACCTATGCAGGTTCTGAACGTGCAGGATGATCAAGGAAACGAGATGTACGTGGTTGCACGCTGCGAATGGATAGGCAATCCAAAGCCGATTTATATTTTTTCTTCTTATTATAAAAATCAGCTGTTCCATGTGGATGCGATTCAGGAAGGAACACTTGCCGTCTTTTACCGCAATGAGCTGGTTGCTTCTGCGGGTCAGTTGGACCGGCAACAAATCATGGCGGCAATGGACAACCGAAAGGATTCAGGCCTGGTCTTCCATACAGAGCCTTCCAATGTCACGGGTTTCCATTATGTCTATTTGGCCGAGCCTCAACAGATTTTTACTCCGGCGCTGATGATGCTGATTGCAAGCGGCCTGCTTGCGATGGGAGTAAGCATTGGCCTGATGTCTCTGATTACGAAGCGTATGTACACACCAATTGAGACAGTGCTGCAGACAACAGGAGATTCGTTCACGGCAGGCGATGAATTCGCTCATATCAAAAGCACGATCGAAACGCTTCATACAGATGTAGAGACGATGGCGCAATCACTGGAGAAATATAACGTCTCGTTGGAGAACAAGTTCGTCCATGATCTGCTGATTGGATTAATACCGCCTGAAGCGATCGCGGAAGGGCTTGGCCAATATCCGAAGCTGCGGGCAGACGGGCCGTTCACCGTCATCTTGCTGAAATTTGCGGAGACGGACCCGTTTGAAGGGACGATGGCGAATGGCGGAACGTATGACGTGAAGCTGCGGCTGAGCGCAGCACTGGGGGAGCTATTTGCTCTGAAGTCCTTCTACCGGATTGTGGATCTGAATTCGGAGACGCAGGTTGTCATTGTCTCAACCGATGATGCCAATCCGTTGTCCGAACGGTTGCGCAATACGATTATTAATGTGGAACCGGCTTTCGGACATGAGATTTATGCGATTATCGGGCCGCCTTGCGACCGAATTGAGCAGTTATTTACCTCTTATCGAAAGACGATCAAACTCGCGGATACAAGGGAGTATTTGAACTATAATGCAAAGGTTATACAAGCCGATGAAGTGAAGCCGGTCTGGAAAGGGACCGTCTACTTCCCTCTGCAGGAAGAACAGACGCTGATTAATGCCATTATTCATTGTAAAACATCGGTCTGGCAGTCGACCATAACGGAAGTTATCCGAACGAACAAAAGCGAGCGGGGCTCGGATCAGTCGCAGTTGGCGGTGATGCTGGATGCCACCGTGAACCGGATTATCGACGGCTCGAACATTCATGCGGAGGAACTGTTCGGGCCGGTCAAAGTAACGGAACTGCATTTCCGCGCCAGCCGGTCGTACGAGGAGTTAGAGCACAAAGCACTCGAAACGTTTGGGCTTCTTGCTTCCTGGTTCGCAAAGGAGCAGGAGAAATCGAACAATGGCCTTTCTGAGAAAATGCTGGCTTATGTCGAGGAGAATTATCATAATGAGATCAGTCTGTTTGATCTGGCGGATTACCTGAACCTGTCGCGGAATTATGTATCCACCTTGTTCAAGAATTCGACGGGACGTAATTTCAAGGATTATTTAAGTGAATACCGACATAAGGCGGCTTGCAGCATTCTGGAGCAATCCCCGGAGAAGAGGCTCAAGGAGGTAGCGGAGATGGTCGGCTGCAATGCGGACATGCTGTCACGTCTGTTCGTACGTTATTCGGGTATGCTGCCAAGCGACTATCAGCAGGTCGCCCGTCAGCAGAAGAAGGAGCAGGAGTTGTAATGAGTGCTTATACGATCTATGCGTACCGGGATGTGATGGACATCGAATTCCCTTTTAAATTGGAGTATCGAACGGAGCACACACTTAATCGGGTGCCCCATGCCCATGAGCATTTTCAAATTTGCTATATTCAGCAGGGAGTGTGCCTTCATTATGTCGATAATGAAGCTTATCTTATGACCAAAGGCGATTTGCTTGCCATTCCGCCGTTTGTTCCTCATCGGCTCGACTTCTATAAGGAAGAAAAAGTAAAGCTCGTGCAGGTCGATTTTATGCCTGAAGTTCTTGACTCGGAGGAGATGCTCGCTGAACCGCCTTTTTTTCCGAAGATGAGATTATCCGGAGACAATCAGGCACTTGCGGAGCAGTTAATTGCAAGTATGAATATGGAGCATTCGCGGAAAGAGCCCGGATACCGGCATCTGATCCGTGCCGATCTGATTCGGCTGCTCGTTACGGCTTTTCGGCAGAATGACAGCACGAAGCGTGCGGGAGCCTCGGAGGAGGAGAGCAGGCCGCTCTTTTACGAGACTGTTCGTTACATGGAGATTCATTACACAGACAGCTTGAAGCTGGAGGATCTGGCGCAACGCGCGGCGATGTCGCCCTCCTACTTCAGCTATATGTTCAAGGTGCTGATCGGTCAGCCGTACACGCAATATTTGAACGAGCTCCGCATCCGCAAGGCGCTGGATCTGCTTCAGACGACGGAGCAGAGCGCTATTGAGATCAGCTTTGCCGCCGGCTTCAACAATATCAGCCATTTCAACCGGATGTTTCGCAAGTCAGTGGGAATAAGCCCGCTGGCTTATCGGAAGCAATCGCGCCATACACATGAAGACCGCTGACAGCGGTCTTTTTGCTAATAATTAAGCAAGTTTCAATACTGTGCTTCTATTTCATTCGCGAAACGTAGGCTGCCCCTCCCAAGGACGGTGCAGCCGTTTACGCTTGAATTCTAAGAATTTATAAATGATTTCTTATAAACATGACTTAGAATTCTCCGGATTGAAACGCGCTCCGCCAAGGACGGCGAGAGCCGTTTCACCTTGTATATTCACAAAAGACGCCAAGGTTATCGTAAGAAAGTGTCATCATCGCTAAGGAGCCGCGTGTTAAGTTAACGATACAAGCCATAACGCTTGATTATCGCTTTGGAAACGGAGGCTTATCTTTGATGAAGCTCAGCTTTAGTACACTTCCCTGCGAGGGATGGAGCATAGAGCAGCTGATCGATTGCTGCCAGCGTCATGGCTATACCGGAATCGAGCTCAAGATTGACTACGGGTATGCAATTGCCCCGGATTCGAATGATGAAGTGGTCAAAGCTGCAGGCAGAAAGTTCCGCGAAGCCGGTATCACGGTAACGAATATTGGCTCCGGAGTAGTGCTAAACGGATTAGGAGAGGAAGAGGCAGCCAGGCGTTCGTTATCTCGGCATATCCGCATTGCAGAGCTGCTTGAGGCGGGTGGTGTCCGTCTGTTTACCGGAACCTTCTTCCAGAAAATCAGCGAACGGGAGCAGGCTCATAATAAGGAACAGCTGGTTCGTCGCATCCAGGAGGCTTGCGATGAGGCGCTGAGCCGGGGAGTGGGCATTTGGATCGAAACCCATAATGAGTTTTCAACCGGAAGGGTCTTGAAGCTAATGCTTGAAGCGGTTAACCGTCCCAACTGCCGGATTATCTATGACGTTATTCATCCCTATGAATTCGGAGAATCCCCGGAAGAGACCATTCGCCATATCGGACCGGCGATTGCACAGGTTCATATGAAGGATGGCGTTCCTTTTGAAGATCCCGATATGCATGACTGGAAATATACGAAGACCGGGGCAGGGCAGTTGCCGCTTGCCGAGATTACAAGGCTGTTAAGAAGCAATGGTTACGAAGGCTATTATTCGCTAGAGTGGGAGACCAAATGGCGCCAGGAGCTCAAAGAGCTGGATTTGGACCTGAATGAAGTACTTGCAGATTATGTTCAACTTATGAGTCGTCTGCTGGTTTGAATAAGCATTGCACTTTAAGATAGGGAGCTGACCTATGATGAAAACCTTACTGGCGATTAACGATCCTGATCTTATCCAGATGTTCTTTCATAATCCTTCTGTTCTGAACAAGCTCGCCGCGGTATCCGAATTCGATTGGATGAAGGAAGTCACGTCGCTGACCGGCAGCGAAGGATTAGCAAGCGTAATTGGTAATTACGATGCCGTACTTACGAGCTGGGGCTCGCCATTTTTTACAGACGAAGTATTGGCGAAGGCCGGCAAGCTGAAGTTTATCGGCCACTTGGCAGGTTCCGCCACAGCCATCGTTAACGAACAGGCTTTCACCAGACAAATTACCGTGGTGACGGCCAATAGCGTGCTTGCCCAATCAACTGCGGAATCCGCCGTTGCGCTGATGCTGGGAGCGGCGTGGAGCCTGCAGCCTTACAGCATAAGGTTGAAGCGGGGAGAATGGTCGAGCAACAATAAGGATACCGTGCTTGGATTAACGGGCCGCACAATCGGGTTAATCGGCTATGGGGAGATCAGCAGGAATGTCATCTCCCTGCTGCGCGGCTTCCCGGCTCAGATCAAGCTCGCTTCCCGTTACTGCTCAGAACAAGAAGCCAGGGAGCTTGGCGTTCAGCTTTGCTCGCTGGAGGAGCTGCTGTCGACCAGCGACATTATTAGTCTGCATAGCTCGCTAACGCCATCAACGGTTGGCATGCTGGGCAAGAAAGAGTTCTCGCTCATTCGGGACGGAGCATTATTCGTCAATACGGCCCGCGCGCGAATCGTTGATGAACAAGCGATGATGGAGGAGCTTCGTACGGAAAGATTCTCTGCGGCGCTTGATGTCTATCATCAGGAGCCGCTGCCTGCGGAGCATGAGCTGCTTCGGATGGAGCATGTATTATGCACGCCGCATATTGGCGGCTACGCCGGTAAATGCAAAACAGCATTTGGCGATTACGTCATCGATAATCTGATCTCCTTCCTGCAAGGCGAGGAGCCGCATGGGCAAGTGACGCTTGAACAATTTGCGCGCATGACTTCTAATGCGCTGGCTTAATATTTGGAGTGGAGGGATCGCGTAATGGAACAGCAGAAGCTAAGAGATATTCAGCGTTTTATATTGGAGAAGACGGGTCATAACGCAGACCGTTTTGGAGATAAGCTGCCGCATGCAACGGCGAATGGCAAATATGACTTTATGGATGACGGTTTTTGGGTTGGTGGTTTTTGGACCGGTTTATTATGGCTTGGATTTGAGGCATCAGGTGACCCGATATACGAAGAGGCTGCCCGCCGATCCCGGCACCGGTTCGCGAA
>Ga0065721_10048759_pt1 | contig 92995 bp, 63 predicted proteins | sample Mesricmetagenome_FD_59108 | JGI IMG/M metagenome (GOLD analysis project Ga0065721, IMG submission 59108) | Mesophilic microbial community from rice straw/compost enrichment Sample: eDNA_1 v2 (version 2) | ecosystem: Engineered > Solid waste > Grass > Composting > Bioreactor | place: USA: Davis... | reverse complement strand
CTTCGTGAAGAAGCAGGGAACGGGACTGGAAGAGCGGGAAATTCCCGATTACGAGGTGCTTTATTTTCCGGAGGGAACTTCGACGGTCTACCGGGTCGGGGATCGAGAATTTTCCCTGAACAAGCCCTGCTTCGTTCTGACTCGGCCCGGAGAAGTGCACAGCTATCGCTACGATCCGCACAAGCCGACGAGACATCTGTTCATCCATTTCTGGCTGAAGGCGCTCCCCGACGACCTGCTCACCGTGCTGCAGCCGGAAGCTCCGTCGGTCATTCCGTATCAGGGCGAACTGCTCTTCTCGCTGATGAAGCAGATTAACGTCATCGCCCATTCGAAGCCGGAGAAGCTGCAGGATCGGGGAAGTCTGCTCCTGCTCTCCCTGCTGTCGGAGATCGACGCCTTGGCCGCGGACGAACCGCCCGACACGAATCGGCTGCCTCCCCAGCTCTCGAAGGCGCTGAACGTGATCGACGGCCATCTGTCCTCCCCGCTGTCCGTGGAGCAATTGGCCAGACGCGTCGGCTGGACGCCGGAGCATCTGTCCCGGTCGTTCTCCCGCCATCTGGGCATGACGCCGAAGGAAACGATCGTGCGCAAGAAGATCGACCGCGCCTGCCAGCTGCTGCTCTACGGACAGAAGAGCGTTAAGGAGATCGCCTTCGAGGTCGGATTCGCGGACGAAAATTATTTCTGCCGGGTGTTCAAAGCGACGAAAGCGATCACCGCCACCGACTACCGGGCCAAGTACTACAAGCCTCAGTACGAGGACCTTGCGCCGGCAAGCGATGAGGAAGCCTCGTACCCGTCCAATCGCGTGTTTTTCGGAGATTTCTAAATCAGAAGGAGCGTGCAGCCGATGTTTCCTTTTCGCGCGGCGCTTAATGCGTCCACCCTGTTCCCGTATCAGCTCGGAATCCGGGAGCAAATCCGCGTCGCAGCCCAGACGGGCTATGACGGTATCGAAATCTGGATGAAGGACCTGCAGCAATACGTCGCAGGCGGAGGTTCGACGGCCGAGCTGCGCCGCGAAGCGGCCGACGCCGGCATCGAGATCGCCAACGCGATCTCGTTCATTCCGTGGGCCGACGAGGACGAAGGCGTTCGCCAACGCGCCGCCGCGCAGACCGACGAGGAGCTGTCGCTGCTGGCCGAGCTGGGCTGCCCGTCGTTCGCCGCGCCTCCGTTCGGCGACGTCGCCGGCGCTTCGCTGGACGATATCGCCGTCCGCTTCGCCGCCTTGGCCGAGCAGTGCCGGAACTACGGCGTCGCCCCGGTGCTGGAATTCTGGGGCCGCGCCCCCAAGCTGTCCCGGCTGAGCGAAGCGGCCTACGTCGCGATGCAGAGCCGCGTTCCGGACGCGACGCTTCTGCTCGATCCGTTCCACATGTATACGGGCGGCAGCTCGCTCGCCGATCTCGACTTCCTGTCGGGAGAACGGATCGGCATCGTGCACGCGAACGATTATCCCGAACAGCCTCCGCGGGAGACGATCAGCGACGACGACCGTCTGTTTCCCGGCGACGGAATCGCTCCCTCCGGGGAATTCGCGCGGCGGCTTCATCAGCTCGGCTATCGGGGCTTCCTGTCGCTGGAGCTGTTCCTGAAGGATGTCGGCGGACGCTCGGCGCTCGAGCTGGCCCGCCACGGCCTGGACAAAATGAGAACCGCCTACTCCGTCTAGGGCGTGTATGCAAACCCGCCCTAGTACAGATCGAACATGCTGATCTCGTACCCCAGCACCTTCAAGTAGTTGAACATCTGCCCGCGATGGTGCTGGGCATGCGTGACAATCTCGATCAGCCACTTGGCCTGCGCCAATCCGTGCTCCAGATAGAACGGCTTCGTTTTTTTCCGCAGAAAATCCTCGTCCGACAGACTATCCATATACCGCTTCAAATCCGCCATCCCCGACCCCATCCAGGCCGCAAGCTTGTCCGAATCTTCGCCGTCGGCTTCGATGCGGGTTTCCAACTGCCTGACCTCCTCTTGGCTTGCTTCCTTTAGAATAAGCAAGTCCACGGAAGGCACTCCCGCCAGATGCTGCGCAAGCTCCAGCAAACTTCTCATATTGGCCGCCGGCCTGTACGCCCAATGCTCGACCTTGATTTTGGCGAACAGATTGGAAGACGTCCTGACGATCAACTCCAGTTCCTCGAACAGCAAATGCTTCATTTCTTTAAGCTCGTTCATCTTCGTTCTCTCCGTTTCGTAAGTGGGCTGCGGGAGTTAAGTTGGTCCCGATCCCTACTATAGCTTATAATAGTGACAACCTCTGTCATTATTGTGGCCGTAGAAAATGGAGGGCAAACGATGTCGAAATCGAAGCGTCTGATGGAACTGATGATGACCGTGAACCGGATGCGCAAATTTACGGTGAAGGAACTGGCCGCCGAGTTTAACGTATCTTCCAGAACGATTCTAAGAGATCTACAGGAGCTGAGCGAGCTCGGCGTCCCGCTCTATTCCGAAGTCGGTCCGCACGGCGGCTACCAGGTGCTGAAGGAGCGGATTCTCCCTCCGATCGCATTCGGCGTGGATGAGGCGGTCGCCATGTTCTTCGCCAGCCATGCGCTGCGCCACTACCTGTCGCTTCCTTTCGAGGCCGAATCGTCTTCGGCGCTTCAGAAGTTCTACTACTACATGCCGGGAGACGTCAGGGACCGCATCGACGAGATGAAAAACCGGGTCGACTTCCACGCCCACGACCGGCAGCAGAAGGTCGACTGTCTCGGCCTCCTGCTGGAGGCGGCCGTGCGGCAGCGGGTAGTGACGATCCGGTACGGGAGCAAGCAGGAGGATTCGGAGCGCAGCATCCAGCCGGTCGGCATCTATGCGAGCAACGGCTTCTGGTATTGCCCGGCTTACTGCTTCCTGCGCAAGGGGTTCCGCCTGTTTCGCTGCGACCGGATTCGGTCGGCCGTCTTCGACAAGACCGGGATCGAGCCGCTTGATCACCGCCATGTTCACCTCGGCAACTGGGAGGAATTCGGACGCGAGGGGCGGATTGACGTCCGCATCGTCGCCGAGTTGAGCCGCGAGGGCGTGCAGCGATGCCAAGGGGAGCTGTCGCATGTTCCGTTCATCGCGGTGCGTGAGGATGGAAGCGGACGGCTGGATCAGCGCGTGCCGGAGAGCGAGCTTCCGTACTTCGCCAAGTTTTTTCTCGGCTTGGGCGGCGAAGCGACCGTGGAAGGGCCGGAAGAGCTCGTCGCGCTTATCCGCAAGCTGCTGTCGGAGCTGTCGGCCAAATACGGCTTAATGTGACAGGCCCGGATCTCGGAGGTACAATGGAAGGGCAAGCATAATCCGCCTAACGGAGGGACACGCGATGAAATTTATCAGCAACAACGACATCACCGATCCGACGCTGAACCTGGCGCTGGAAGAATATATTTTGCGCTCGCTGCCGGATAAGGACGACTACCTGCTTTTCTACATCAACGAGCCGTCGATCATTATCGGCAAAAACCAGAACACGGTGGAAGAGATCAACGCGGAGTACGTGGAGCAGAACGGCATTCACGTCGTGCGCAGGCTGTCCGGCGGGGGAGCGGTCTATCACGACCTGGGCAATCTGAACTTCAGCTTCATCATGAAAGATGACGGCCAATCGTTTCACAATTTCAAGAAGTTTACCGAGCCGGTCGTGCGCGCTCTGCGCAAGCTGGGCGTCGAAGCGGAGCTGACAGGGCGCAACGATCTGCAGGTCGGGGAACGGAAGATTTCCGGCAACGCGCAGTTCTCGACGAAGGGGAAAATGTTCAGTCACGGCACGCTGCTGTTCGACTCGGAGATCGAGAACGTCGTGTCCGCGCTGAAGGCGAACGCCGAGAAATACGTCTCCAAGGCGACCAAGTCGATTCGCAGCCGGGTCGCCAACATATCGGAGTTTCTTCGCGAGCCGATGACGGTCGAGCAATTCCGCGAGAAGCTGCTCGTCTCCCTGTTCGAAGGGGAAGCGGACATTCCGCGCTATGAGCTGAGCGAGAAGGATTGGGCCAACGTGCGCAAGCTGGCGGACGAGCGCTACCGCAGCTGGGAGTGGAATTACGGCCGCTCGCCGGCGTTTAACGTGCGTCAGACGAAACGAATCGAGGGCGCAGGCACGTTCGACGTGCGGCTGCAGGTCGAGAACGGCGTCATCGCCGGAGCCGCGCTCTACGGCGACTTCTTCGGCCGCGGCGACAGCGCCGAGCTGGCCGCCAAGTTCGTCGGCGTCCGCTACGAGGCGGAAGCCGTCGGCGCCCTGCTGGACGGTATCGACCTTCCCTTCTACGTAGGTCCGGTCACGAAGGAGCAATGGCTCGAGCTGATGCTGTAACGCTGCTGCAGCAAGGGGCCGCATCCCAAGTCGGGCGACTCGGGATACGGCCCCTTTGCAATGCGGACAGACGATCCGCTATTCGGTATATACTTTCATATCCGAGAGCTTAAACGTGATTTTGCCGCTGGTGTTCTTCGTGTCGTAATCTTTGTCGAACCGGATAATGAACAAGTGCGAATCCGCCGGATCGGCTTCGAACGCAATCGTCTTCGTCGACTTGGCTTTCACCTTCACTTCGTCTTCTCCGGAGCCGCTCGCGACGACGATCAGATCGGCCGTTCCCGTGTTCTCGAACTTGAACGTCACGGTAGTCGCGCCGGTATCCGAAAGCACGATTTGCGAGAAATGGCTGCCGCTGTTCGTGAAGACGCCGTTGGCGAATTTCAAATCTTCATATTCGAGCAGCGCATCGCCGATCAGCTCTTTGGCCGTATAATACAAGCCGCTCTCTTCTTCCTCGGCTTCGGCCTCGCCGGCAAGCAGCTCGAAATAGTCCTCGCCGTATTTATCCGTCAGCAGCTTCTCCACCTTGGCCCACGTTTTGTCCGGAACGGTATCCAGATCTTTGATCTGAACGTTCTTCGGGGATTTCTCGGTGACGAATTTCGGATTGCCCTTGTCGTTAAGCAAATAGACGGTGACGCTGTAGTTCGACAGAGTGAAAATCTCGGGCGAGGCCGAGAGCAAATAACCGCTCAGCTTGAAGGCTTGTCCGAGCTTCTTGTCCGGGGAGCCGGATTTGACGATTTTCAGGTCTACATGCTTGATAAATCCGTCGTATTCGTCGATAAAAGACTTGATATTATTCATCGAGTCGAACGCGGAGCTGTCGAGTTTAATCGAGGGGTGCAGAATGCTTTTCAACAGCTTCTGGTTCCCGGTTTCGACTGCGGTCAAATACTTGGAAATGACGGCGGATTGGGTTTTCGAAGGTGCCGTGGACGGTGCTGCGAGCGCCGCGGTGCCGCTGACGGTCAACAGCAGCAGGACAAGCATGGCGGATACGATTTTCTTCATGAATGACGTCATCTCCCCTGGATAGGCATATTCCTCTGTGGAGGAAAACAATGGAAGTAATTATATAAAATTTATCGCCAGTTTTCCAGCCAAAATTATGCAATTTCGACAGGATTCGACGTCCGCAATAAAGCGCCTTGCCGACACGGCTTTCACACCTTTGTTCAGACAGGAGAGATCCCCTTTGTCCAACGTCAAATCGCGATTTCAATTCAAGCTCGCCTCCGCCCTCATCTTGTTCGCCATGCTGATCTCGACGCTGGTGGCGACTTCGGACCATCTTAGAATGAAAAATCAGGCCATCGCGAATACGGAGAAGCAGATCGAGCTCTATGAAAAATCGGTCAGAAACGCGCTCGATACGCTGGACAAAGCCTACTACCTGTTCGGGGAAAACTTGGCGAAAAGAATGAAAGAAATCTCCTACGAGCTGATCGTGAAGTACGAAGCCGATCCGCGTCTGGACGAGTGGGATTTTCAGCGCTTAAAGGAAGCTTACCGATTCGACGTGTACATGATCAACGAGGAAAATAAAATCGTCTACAGCAGCTATTTGCCCGACATCGGACTGGATTTCAACGACTGCTGCGGCAAACTCGCCAAGGTGCTGGACGAGCGGCGGGCCGGCGGCGGCTTTTACCACGACGGCATCGACACCGAGCAGTATTCCGGAAAATTGAAGAAATACAGCTACCTCGCGACCGGGGACAAGAAATATATCGTGCAGCTCGGCTATTCTCTGGAGAACAGCCCGATTTTCAAAGAATTCGATTTCTCCCGCACGGTCGACGGGCTTATTCAAGGCAATCCGTCCATTAACGAAATTCAAGTGCTGAATCTTGCCAGCCGGCGTCTGGGCAGCTCGGAACGAGGCGAGATCCTTCAGGGGGACAGAAAGCAGGCTTTCGATGCCGCATTTGCCACGGGAACGACAACCGAATACAAGGGGACGTGGAACGGCGAGCCGGCGGTCTACCGGTACGTTCGGCACGAATCGCAATACGACGAAGGCGTGACCAAGGTCAAGGTGCTGGAAATCGTCTACAACGAAAAAGAACTGGACCGGGTGCTCGACGTCAATACGAGAACGTTTCTCTCCCAACTGCTCGGCATTCTCGTCGTAGCCGCGGGTTTATCGCTGCTGATCGCCGGTTGGGTAGCCAAACCTATGTATTTGGCGTTCCACGACAGTCTGACCGGCTTGAAGAACCGGGCTTCCTTCGAAGACGACATCCGCGCCGCGCTGGCAAAACCGGCAGGTACGCTGGGACTGCTCATGATCGATCTCGACAATTTCAAAGTCGTTAACGACAGGCTCGGCCACGAAGCCGGCGATCGGCTGCTCCGCGGCGTCGCCCGGGAAATCCGCGCGGCTGTCGGCAGCGAAGCTTACGCCTATCGGCTGGGCGGCGACGAATTCGTCGCGCTGCTGCCGTCGGCTACGCTCCGGGAGGCGGAGGCCACCGCCTCCCGCGTGCTGAGTTCGGTGCGCCGGACGATCTCCGCGGAAGTCGAGTCGTTCGGACAGGCCATCACGGTAAGCATCGGCATCGCCCTCTCCCCCGAGCACGGCGCCGATCCCCGCACGCTGTGCCGCAACGCCGACACCGCCCTCTACAAGTCGAAAGAGCTGGGCAAAAACACCTATTGCGTCTACCAGCCTGACGGCGGTCGGTAGGCGGACCGAGCGCCGGTAAGCTCGCCGGGCGCGCTTATTTCGTCCGGGCCCGCCCCTCGGACCGCCATTAGCGCCGCCTGACGCCGCAAAAAGGCCGCCAATCGATTCGCCCAAAACCTCGAATCGACTGGCGGCCCTTCCTTTTACACCATCACCTTGCAAATATCGTTCGTGAACTCGACCGGATCGCCGATCGGCAAGCCTTCGATAAGCAGCGCCTGATTGTACAGCAGGCTCGTGTACAGGTTCAGCTTCTCCTTATCCTTGCCGTGCGCGTCCTTGAGCGACTGGAATACCGCGTGGTTGACGTTGATCTCCAGCACCTTCTCGGCTTTCACGCCCGGGCTGCTCGGCATGGAGTTCAACACCTTCTCCATCTCGATCGTCAGCTCGCCTTCGGTGCTCAGGCAGACGGGATGGCTTCTCAGACGTTTGGACGCCCGGACGCTTTTCACTTTGTCGCCCAGGAACTCCTTCATCGCCTCGAACAGTTCCTTGCTCTCTTCGGTCTCGTTCTCCTTGTCCTTCTCGTCCGCCTCGATGCCCAGATCGCTGCTGGAGACCGACTTGAATTCCTTCTCTTTGTACTTGGCGATCACCTTGACCGCGAATTCGTCGATATCGTCGGTCAGATACAAAATCTCGTAGCCTTTGTCGGAGACAAGCTCCGTCTGCGGCAGCTTCTCGATCCGCTCCTTCGATTCGCCGGTCGCATAGTAGATGAACTTCTGCTCCTCCGGCATGCGAGATACGTATTCGTCCAGCGTCACCAGCTTCTGCTCCTTGGAGGAGTAGAACAGCAACAGGTCCTGCAGCACGTCCTTGTTCACGCCGTAATCGTTGTAAGCGCCGAACTTGAGCTGACGGCCGAAGCCTTCATAGAACTTCTCGTACTTCTCGCGCTCATCCTTGAGCAAGCTTTGCAATTGGCTCTTGATCTTGCTCTGGATGTTCTTCGCGATCTGCTTCAGCTGACGGTCGTGCTGCAGCATCTCTCGGGAAATGTTCAGCGACAGATCCTCGGAATCGACCATCCCTTTGACGAAGCTGAAGTAATCCGGCAGCAGGTCGGCGCACTTCTCCATGATCAGGACGCCGTTGGAATACAGCTCCAAGCCTTTTTCGAATTCCTTCGTGTAATAATCGAACGGCGTGTTTTCCGGAATGTACAGGATCGCCTGATAACGAACCGCACCGTCGACGCTCAGGTGAATATGCTTGAGCGGCTTATCCCAGCCGTAGTGCTTCTCGTTGTAGAAGTTCTCGTAGTCGGCGTCGGTCAGCTCGCTTTTGTTTTTGCGCCAGATCGGCACCATGCTGTTGACGACCTGCTCCTCGGTATACTCCTCGAACTCCTTGTCGTCGCCTTCCTTCGGGCGGCTGCCCGTAATGTCCATCTTGATCGGATAGCGGATGAAGTCCGAGTATTTCTTGACGATCGCCTTGAGCCGATATTGCTCCAGAAACTCGTCGTACTGGTCCTCCTCGGTATTCTCCTTGATTTTCAGCACGATTTCCGTGCCGACCGTTTCCTTCTCCGCCGACTCGATCGTATAGCCGTCCGCCCCGGTCGACTCCCAGCGGTACGCTTCGTCGCTGCCCAGCGCCCTGCTCGTGACGGTCACTTTGTCCGCGACCATGAACGCCGAATAGAAGCCGACGCCGAATTGACCGATGATGTTGTGGCCGTCCTGCGCCTCGTTCTCCTTCTTGAACGCGAGCGAGCCGCTCTTGGCGATGATGCCGAGGTTGTTTTCCAGCTCTTCCTTCGTCATGCCGATGCCGGTATCGGTCACCGTCAACGTGCGGGACGCTTTGTCGGCGGTAATCTTAATGTAGTAATCCTCTTTATTAAACGTGAGGTTTTCGTCGGTCAGCGCTTTGTAGTAGATTTTGTCCACGGCGTCGCTGGCGTTGGAGATGAGTTCCCTCAGGAAAATCTCCCGCTGCGTGTAGATGGAGTTGATCATCATTTCGAGCAGACGTTTGGATTCCGCTTTGAATTGTTTCTTGGCCATGATTGGTTCTCCTTTCGGGGTATGTAAATGAGACTTTCATAGGCACAATCGTTTTAGGTTTAGCACTCGCTTGGACCGAGTGCCAACACAGCTATATTTTCACATTAACCCGAATTCATGTCAAGATGGCTTGCGGCTAGAACGGGAAATCGCAGACTGACCGACAGGAATTGACAGTTCCTATCCATTCCAGCATAATAAAAGAAATAAATGTCGAGGAAGCACCTCACAAAGATAAACACAGGACGTGTTTCTTTGCTGGGGTGCTCTTTATTTTCAAACAAAAAAACTGTCGCAGCCATAGAAAAAAAAGCCCAAAGCGCCGGAAATCATCCGATTGACGCCTTGAGCGAAACGATAAGGAGCAGATAAGGTGAAAAAGAAAACGTACGAAGAAGTCATCAAAGAGTCGCCCGTTACTTACGAGTTATACGCCAATATGATCGACGACGGCAATCGCTACGAGATTTCTGACGGCGTATTGGAGCTGATGAGCCCTTCGCCGACATTTACGCATCAATCCATCATCTATGAATTTCAGTACAAGCTCAACTCCGATTGCCGGAATGAATTCATTATCGTATCTTCGCCCATCGACGTCATCTTGTCCGATACAGAGGTGCGGCAGCCGGATATCGTTCTGATCCGGCGCAGCAGGATGTCGATCATCAGCAACAGAGGCATTAACGGCGCTCCGGATCTCGTCGTGGAGGTTACGTCCGAGCATTCACGCAGACGGGACAAGGTGCGTAAGCGCATCGTGTACGCCAAATATGGCGTGCCGGAATACTGGATCGTGGACCTCTCCAATCTCACCTTGGAGCAATACGTATTGGATGGGGACCGCTATGAGCTGATCGAGGTGTATGCGGAAGACGATCCGATCAGCTCGCAGACCGTACCGTGCGCTTCATTCAGTATGAACGAGATCATACAAAGCCTGCCCGTGCATCCCGATCAATTGGAGTAAACATTCTCCGTTCACTCAGCCGGCCGCAGCGCCCTGGTCGTTCCGCGAGCTACCAGCTTCGGCACGATCTCGTCCTTGACGAGTTCTCCCGGACTTCTCGGCAGCTCGTGCAGCAAAATCTCGATCGCCCGGCGGCCGATCTGAGCCGTATTCTGATTGATCGTCGTCAGATGCGGATACGTGTACGCGCTAATCCTCAGATCGTCGTATCCGATCAGGCTGACGTCTCCCGGAACATCGAGTCCCATGTCCTGAGCCGCTTTCAGCGCGCCGAGCGCCTTCAGGTCGCTCGTGACGAAGATCGCCGTCGGAGGCTCCCCGCCGCCGAGCAGCTCCTTGAAGCCCTCGTACCCCATCTCCGCGTTCTCGGACGGACCGTCCATGACGCATACCAGCTCCGGATCGAATGGAATTTGGTGCTGCTGAAGCGCCAAGCGGTAGCCTTGCAAGCGGAGCGAGAACTCCTGGTTCAGATCGACGACGGACTTCCCGGTCAGAATGATGCCCGTCCTCCTATGTCCAAGCGACAGCAGATGCTGCGTAGCCAGGTAGCCGCCGGTCAAATTGTCCGCGACGACGTAAGGAACGGACAGATGCGGGTAATAAAATTGCACGGTCACAAGCCGTTTGCCTTCATCCCTCCACGCTTCGAGCGACTTCTGGTCGAAGCTGTACGGAGGAGTCACCAACACGTAGGCCGCGCCCGGCTTCTCGGGCAACCGATACCGTTCATCGACCGCCCACAGGTAGAACTCGACTCCGTTCTCTTCGCAGACCTCCCTCATCGCTTCCAGCATGTCTCCCCAGTAACGATGATTAAGCGAATCTACGGACAAGTTGTGATAGACGAAGAAAATATGCCGAACGGGAAGCGGACTCTCCTCCTCTTCTTCGCCCTCCGAGCCGCGGACGAACGTCCCCTTGCCGCGCACTCTGTAGACGTACCCTTCGTTCACCAGCTCGGTCAGCGCTCGGCGGGACGTAATCTCGCTCGCGTTGTACAGCTTGGCCAATTCCTGTTGATTCGGCAGCGCCCATCCTTTCGGATACTGTCCGCTGCGGATTTTCGTCTTCAGGTCGTCGATCATGACCTGATACATCGGCGCGCTTCTGTCCGATATGCGGATCACCTTGAATCCCCTCCGCTCTACAGCTTTAACGCGCCCTGCGTCATGCCTTGAATATAGTACTTCATCCCGAAGGAGAAAATAGCGAGCAGCGGCAGCGACGCGATCGTATACGCCGCGAAACGCGTTCCGAGATCGGTAATGCCGAACTGCTTGGTGAAAATCGTCAGCCCGACCGCGATCACTTGAAGATTGCTGTCCCGGATCGTGAGCAGCGGCCAGATGTAATCGTTGTATACGCCGACGGACTGCATGATGAACAGCGTCGCCAGAATCGGTACCGACAGCGGAATAACGACCTGCAGGAATACGCGCCGTTCCGTCGCTCCGTCGATGCGCGCCGCTTCGAACAGTTCGCTCGGCAGCCCGGCCATGAACGTCCGGCACAGAAACGTTCCGAAAATCTGGCCTCCGGCCGCGCAGGCGATAATGATCGCCCACGGCGTATTCGTCAGCCCCATATTTTCATAGAGCACATAGGAAGGAATGAGCGTCAGAATGCCGGGAACCATCATCATGGCCAGCATCAGCATGAACAGGAAATCTTTGCCCGGAAACGTCTTCTTCGCGAACAGATAGCCCGACACGGACGACAGCGCCATCACAAGCACACTTCCGACGACGGCATAGACGATCGTGTTGACGATGTAGCGCCAAATGCTATGGAAGGCTTCGCCGTAGTTGCCCCATCTGGCAGGCGCGGGCAATCCCCAGAAGTTGCCCAAAATTTGCGCGTTGCTCTTCAGAGAGCTGACGAGCATGAACAAGATCGGCACAAGCGTCAGAAAGACGAGCACGGCCAGCAGCGCGATGATGACGAGCTGGCGGACGTGAATGAGTTTAAGCGTTCGCATAGTCTCGTCCTCCTTAATGATCTTCCGTTTTGATAAACTTCAGGTTGATGACCGTAATGACCAGAATGATCGCGAACATGCTGACCCCGAGCGCCGACGCGTAGCCCAGCTCGTTGAACTTGGTCGCCGCGTAGTACATCTGCAAGGCCGGAACGTACGTCGAATCCATCGGTCCGCCCCCGGTGACGATCAGAATGCCGTTGAAATCCTGAATGATCCCGATCAGCCCGAGAATGATAAGGAACTTGAATTGACCGGCGAGCAGCGGCAGGTGAATCGACCGAATTATGCGAGGCAGCGTGGCCCCGTCGATCTTCGCGGATTCGATCATCTCCTCCGAGATGGAGAGAAGTCCCGCATAGAACACGAGCAATTGCAGAATGCCGACGAACGGGAAGCCGATGAAGATCAGCGCCCACAGCGCCGTATCCGGATCGCCAAGCCAGCCGTGCGCCCACGAGCCGAGTCCGATCAGCTTCAGGAAATTGTTGAACAGCCCCAGGTTGGGGTCGTAAAAATTTTGCCATATGAGCAACCCCGCGACGCCCGGAATGACCATCGAAGCCGTGAACGCGGTGCGGAAGCCGTATTGCAGCCTCTTGCTGCGCAGGTGGTAGATCAGCTCCGCGACGATCAGCGGGGGAATGAGCGTTTTGATAAGTCCCGTCACGACCAGAATGACCAGATTGCCGAGGCCTTTGGTGACGAACGGGTCGTTCAGCATGCGCTTGAAATTGTCCAGCCCGATGAAGGTCGTCCTGCCGCCCGGCTGCCATTCGTACAGCGAGTGGAACAGACCGGAGAAAGCCGGAAAATACAAAAACGTGAATATGAGAATAAAGCTTGGAGCCAGTCCGACGTAGATCCATTTCGAGCGCCATATTTCCCGGAAAATGCCCAGCTTGTTGCGCCTTTTCATCCATCCGAGCAGGAAGGCGATCAACGCCAATGCCGCGAGCACGGCTGCTCCCCATAAGATGGTCCTCATTTTGGCTTCGCTCTTCGACTTGGCGACGACGCTTCCGACGTCAAACGAGAGGATGCGGCCATCGTTCGTGCCCCCGTACAGCGTCTTGCCTTCCGGATCGAACGCGACGGCGCGGCCGTTGCCGCCGGCTTTGGATTCCCACAGCTTCTTCCCGTCCGCGTCGAAAATATAGAAATAACCCGACAAATCCGAGACCCCGATCGTTCTTCCGTCCGCGGAGAAAGCGACGTCCGTCACGTGATCCCGCGTCTTGGCGATATGAACCGGCTGGCCTTGGGGATTAAACAGCTCCACTTCGTTCAGCTTCGTTCCGATCGCCGTATAGCCTTCGGCGGACACGTCGATCGCCTGAATCTGTCCCTTGGCCCCGATCTTGCCGACTATGCCGTCCCGATTCAACAAATGCGCGTATTGGTCGGAGGAGCCTACGGCGGCCCACTGCCCGTTCTCCGACACTTTGACGGTTCGCATCGTCGCGCTGATCGGCACGGAACCGACCTGCTCGCCGGTCTTGCCGTCGATGAAGAGAAGCTCGTCGTTGCGCTGCACGACCGCGGCGATCCAGGTCCCGTCGTCCGATGCGGACATGCTTTTGACTTGACGCTTCAAATCCGTTGCCCACAGCGGGTTTCCGTCGCGATCGTAAGCGTACAACCGCCGGTCGTCCGAGGCCAGCAGCAGGCTGCCGTCCGTCAGCAGCTCGACCGCGTTCACGACGTTGCCGGCCGGCGCTTCGAACGCCAAACCTCCGCCCGCCTCGTAGACGAGCGCTTTGGCGTCCCGGCTGCCGATAGCAATACGGCTCCCGTCCGGAGCCGCGGAGATGGACGTCATATCCGCGCCGCTCTCGATGGACCAGCCCTCCTGCGCCGACGCGACGCCCGGGAAGATTCCCGGCAGGAACAACAATGCCATCGCAAGCCATGCGATTTTTCTCATGCTGCCTTTCCTCCCCTTCCGCGCATGATCCTCTTTAAGGTCCAACGGCACAGGCCGAATGCCGGCCCGTGCCGTTGGCGTCCGCTTATTGACGTTCAGGCGGTCGTCTTTCCGGCGTGTCCAGATCGGACATTTCCTTCTTCGCTTGCTTCAGCGCCGGCTCGAGATATTTGTCGATGTTCGTTTGCAGTTCCTTCAAATACTGCTCCGTCGTCAGCTTGCCGTCGAAGAAGCGCTGTACGCTGCCTACCCAGTCCTGCACGGACGGCTGATAGTCCATCAGTCCGCGAGCCAATTGGTTGCCCGGGCTCCAGTAGCCTTCGGTATTGCCGATCGGCGCGAAGTCCGCGAAAGCGGAAGCCATTTCCGGCGGAAGCGTAATGTCCTTCAGCGCAGGAGAGCCTGCCAGCGATGCGTCGTCGCTCTCTTGGATTGCTTTAACGTATACGCCGTAGCCTTCCGGACTCGTCAAATACATCATGAAGTCCGCGTTCAACTCGTTCTGCTCGGCCGACTTGTTCACGAAGCCGTAGAAGCCGATCGGAATTTGAATCGTTCTGGCCGGAGCCATCACTTCCGGGCCTTCCATCGACGGCATGTTGAAGAATCCGTATTGGAACGGCTTCACGCCGCCCTGTGCGCCGGTTTTTTCTTCATCCGCGAAATCCTTCGGCAGTTGGAAGTAGTGGCCCGGAGTTCCCATCAGCGTAGCGGCCTTGCCCGTCAGGAACAGATTGTACGCTTGCTCGGCCTTCACTCCGAAGAAGCCTTCAGGAACGTACTGGAACAAGCGCTTCAGATTGTCGGCATAGGCGACCCACTTCGGATTGCCCTCCACCTGATAAGGCCCTTCTTTATCGCGGATCGCCTTCAAATGGCGCATTTCGTTCTTCGTGACATTGCTGTTCGAATCGTTGTACGGATCGGTCAAATCATACTCCCATACGCTATCGATATCCGGCACGTACGAGTAGTCCTGCTCCTGGGAACGGATGACGTTAATGAAGTCGCGCAAATACTGGTCGGCGTAAATCCGCACGAGCCATCCTGCCTCGCCGCTCCACATCGAAGTGGAATCCCCGGCCAGCGCGAGCGGCGTGTAGCCCTCGGCTTTGATTTTCTCGAATGCGTCGATCAGCTCGTTAAACGTCTTCGGCGCTTGCGTAATGCCGACTTTCTCGAAAATCTCCTTATTGTATACCCATACGATCTGCACCGACTCGAAATTGAGGTTGGCCAGGAAGTCCTCGGAGCTGACGCCCTCGAGGTTGATGCCCATCGCTCCGAGATCGAGCGATTCCACCCAAGGCTTGCCGGTGTAGGGATTCATTTTGTCGAAATAAGCGTAATAGTCCATGAACTTGCGTTCGTTGACCAGGGCCGCGACCTCGTTGTTCACGACCATGTCCACTTCCGGCGTGCCGGCTGCGAACTGGGCCGTCAGCCATTCCTTGTAGCCTTCCATCGGCTTGTTGTCGACCGTGACCTTGACGCCCGGATTTTTGGCCATGTAACCGCTGGCCACCGCGTTCCATACGGAAGAGGAAGCATTGGGCAAGGAAATGTTGATCGTTCCCTTTAACTCTCGCGCAGCTTCGGCAGGGCTTTCGGAAGCGGTTTCCGACGGCGGCGCGCTGGAGCTCGGGGTCGTGCCGGAAGGACTCGACTCGGCGGCGTTGTTTTTGCTGCATGCCGCGAGTAACGAGGACACCATAAGTATACCAAGTAGCAAAGCCAGCCCCTTCTTTTTGAACATGTCGATCTCACCCTCGTTTTCGTCATTTTTGGTGAAGCGCTTTCTTCCCTTGACCGATAAGCGTCCCGAACGAACCCGGCTTGTCAGCCATGCTGTCGATCCAACCCTATCCTTGTCGCCAGTAAAGTATAATATTTATTATTTCGTATACTTTACTTTTAAAAGAATACTATATAAGAGGCCGCAGTGCAACATCTTTTTCGCTCTCCGCGCCTCCGATTTGCCGTAATCGGAATAAGAAAGGCTGTCGCCAACTTCCCGACAGCCCCGCGCTCCCAACAGGAGCCCCAACTATTCAATTGCTTGCCCTTAGCGCTTTGCGGGAGCCGGTCCCGTACTGTCTCTCTGGACTAGCGTAGGTACGATCTCGTCCTTCACAAGCCGGTTCTCTCCGTCTTTCATTTCGTACAGCAAAATTTCCGCGGCTCTCTGGCCGAGTTTATACGTATTCTGATTAACCGTGGACAACGTCGGATAAGTATACTTGCTTACTTTAACGTCATCGTACCCCATAATGCTGACTTCCTCCGGAACCTTCATGCCGAGCTCCTTGGCCGCATACACGGCCCCCATCGCCTTGTAATCGCTCGTCGCGAAGATGGCTGTCGGAGGATCGTCGAGCGACATCAGCCTCCGGAATCCGTCGTTGCCCATGCTCACTCTTTCGTGATCTCCGCTCATAATGGCGACCAGCTCGGGATCGAACGGAATTTGCCGCTGCGACAGCGCAAGCCGGTAGCCCTGCAGCCGGAGGGAAAATTCCTGGTTGATTTCCAGAATCGAATTGCCCGTCAGAATGACCCCGATGCGCCGATGGCCGAGGGACAGCAAGTGCTGCGTCGCGAGATAGCCCCCGGTCAAGTTGTCCACGATGACGTACGGGATGCCCAAGTGCGGGTAGTAGAAATGCACGGTGACGATGCGCCGTTTCTCTTGCTGCCAGGCGGACAGGCGGGACTGATCGAACGAATCCATCGTCGTCAGCAGGATGATGCCCGCTCCCGGGTCCTGCGGAAGCTCGTAGTTTTCTCCGATGTTCCACATGTGGAAGGCGATTCCGCTCTCGTCGCACGCCGCCTTGATCCCTTCGAACATATCGGTGAAGAACGGATGGGTGAAATCCGACACTTCATGATTTTTATGAGCGAAAAAAATCGTCCGAATCGGCTTCGGTCCGGCTGAAGCGACAGTCTCCTGGATAAAGGTTCCTTTGCCGCGTATACGGTATACGTATCCTTCCTGGACGAGATCCGACAGCGCTCTGCGAGACGTAATCTCGCTCGTGTTGTATTCTTTGGCCAGATCGATCTGCGTCGGGAGCGGGTCGTGCGCCTTCAGCTCCCCCGTCTCGATCTTGCGCTTAATATCGTTCATGATATGCCGATACATCGGAGTCTTGTCCGACCTATCCATGTCCATGCGACTACACTCCTCCCGAATTGGGATTAGTATACTTTAGCGTCGCCTTTTTCGCAAGACAGAACAGAGCGGGAGGGCCGGAGGGTTATGTCCCTCGCTCGCTCCCGCTCTGTTGCGCACAGCGGTTACCGCCGTGCTCGCCTATCGTCGCCGATCCTTGCCGCCGTTCTCCGTTAATGCCGACGAACTTAGGAAATCTCGCAGTCCTATTCGCCCGCCGGGATTGAATAACGGTAATTCAGTCTGCCCGCCGGCGCGACGTCGCCGTATTGGTAGAAGTCCATCGGATCGCCCTCGTTCTGCAGGTTGTCGGCCCATTTGAACGACAGCATGAGCTCCCGGTCCGACTTCTCCAGGCCGAGCAGCGTTCTCGGAATCGCCAGATGCAGCTCGTTTCCCCGTACCGCATAGCCGATCTCTCCGACCGCTTCCCAATTCCAACCGCCCAGACTCTTCTCCAGATAGGCCGCGGATTCACCCGGCGTCCGCCGGTTAACGGCGAAGTGATAGCCCTCCCAGTCTCTGTCTTCGTTTCCTTCGATGCGAAGAAGCAGCATCATCCAGTTGCGATCCGTGTAAGGTGTCAGATCGGACGCCGACGCCGCATAGAAAAACAGCGTATCGTCCGTATGCGCCGCCTTGAACGCAACGAGCTCGTTGCGCCCCGTTGCGTTCGCGTAATGAAGCTCGCCGTAGCCCGGATGGCTTCTCGGCCGCGTCTTGCCGCGAAAATCGCGATACTCCGCGCCGACTCCCCGCCACGCCCCGAAGTCGGGAGCGATCGGAATCGGCCTCTCGAGGCGGCAGCTCGGCTCCGCTTCGTCAGGCATGCCTTTGAAACGCCGGATGTAACCGATCAACTGCATATAGTAGCTGTCCCCGTAACCGCCCTTCATCGGTTCGATGTCGCGGCTGAAGTTCAGCGTCGCCTGATCGACGAACAGCACCGGCCTCTCCGGCCGGCCCGGCAGGCGCATCGCGATCCATTCGTTCCAGCCTGTCACGAACACGATTTCCGGATCTTCGGCCAGCGCGAACGCCCACTGCTCCGCCACGTTGGCGCCCCGAACGATCGCCTCCTCCGAATCCGTCTCTCCCGGACCCGCGCCTTCGTGATACCCTCTGCCCCAATTGTCGCCGTAGCCATAGAAGGGAGTGTCGCTCATCGCCACGCTGGGGTGCTGGGCGACAGATACGCTGATCGTCTCCTTGGCTCCCTCTTCGCTGTAGAACACCCGCTGCGGACGCTGGAACTCGATCCACGGAAAGCCGTTCGTCTTCTCCGCTTCATTCGGCCATTGGTTCAGCCGGAACGTGAAGAAAGCGCGGTGCTCCTCCTCGCATTGCGAAGGATCGCCGATGATCAGCGGCTTGCCCTTCCAGCAGAACCACAGATGCGGATACCGGTTCGGCTTGTACACGTCTTCGTAAATGTCCGCCACGGTCCGCCCCGACTCCGTATTCGTATAGAAAACGAATCGCGGAACTTTGAAGCCCTGCCCGGCAAGCTCGTCGAGAATGCGGAACAGCCGGTCGTACACGTTCTTGTACGTGACCGCGTTCGTCGTATCGAAGACGAGAAAGTCGACGCCTGCCGCCGTCAGAAGCTGAGCATGCTTGCGCAGCACCCATTCATCGTCGTTCAAGTAGTAGCCATACAGCGGTTCTCCCCAAAAGTGAAACGACTCGGGCGGGCCCCAGGCGGGATGCTCCGGGTCATGCACCGCTTCCGGCCACCGGGTGAGGATGCGCGTATTGTCGTTAGGCCCTTCCGTTCCATGCTGCCCCAGCCACAGGAAATAAAACAGTCCGACGAACCGATCCGCCCGATACGGCCCGGCCTCCTCCCGGGTCGGCAGCTTCCTTCCCAAGGCGTCGATGCCCGCGCAGCTCTCAAACCCTTTGTTCTCCATCCGTTTTCTCTCCTTTTATCTGTCGCGGCATACCGCCGATATCCCGCGGTTCCGGCCGCTCGGAGAGAGGGCGAACCCGTCGCGCCTCTCCCTCGCACTGCCCCGCGCTGCCGTTATTCCACGCCGATCCGGTCCAGCTGAAACTCCGGATTCCAAGCGATGTCGCTGCCGACCGCACGGAAGGAAATTTCAATGTCGGTAACCGAAGAGCGGCCCGCCCATGCCGACAGGTCTGCAGAGATGCGGTTCCAGCGATCCGCGCTCATGGCGCTCGTGTAGCTGAAGCTGTCTTCCCCGCTCCGCAGCGTTACTCGTGTCTCATAAGCGGCTCCCGGAACGCCGCCGTAGCTGTTGATGTCGTACGAGAATACGGAGGCTCCGCTTAGATCGAACGGCTGCTCGGGCGTCGTCTTCACCGTCTTCCAGGCGGAGGCCGCCGCGATCGCGGAACGCGCCGACAAAGCTTGCTGTCCTTCGCTCGGCGTGCCCGGACCGTTCGGGAACGACTGCACGGCGGCGACGCTGGCTACGTTCAAACCTGCGCTCCAGCCCTGAACGCCGTCCTCGAAGTTGTACAGAACGCCGTCCTCCGGGGTTACCGGGGCTTTTCCTTTTAACGGGAATGTATACGTGCGATCCTCCAGCTTGATTTTCAGCTCGGGTTCTGTTCCGTTGGCCGGCGTATATTGCGTGACCTTCACGGTGAAGGATCGGCTTTCGTCGGTTCGTATGCCGCCGGGTTGAATGTCCTTCTTGGACAGCTTCAGGCCGGGCGTCGGTTCCAGCTTCAGCTTCTTGTTCAGCTTGTCGGGGCCGAAATGCGTTACGGTTACGGATATTTCCGCTCCTGCTTCGAGTGCCGGAGAGACAAGCTTCGCTTCCACTTCGACATTCGGATACTTCTTCTCTTCCTTGATCTTCTTGACGAATTTCGCCTCGTCGATACGGATTTCACCTTGCCAAGGCGCCCCTCCGACGGAACGGACCCAGATTTTGACGCCGTCGATCGACCGCAGACCATCCCAGCCCTTAAGCGGCAGCGCCAGATGGTTCCAGCCCTTCGACAGATCCAGTTTGGCCGTACCTTCCACGCGCTCGGAGCCGCTGTAGACGATGAACTTCGCATAGTACGCATGGCTCGGATCAGCGCCGGGCAGTTGAATGGCGGCCGTGAAATACGGCGTTTTCTTCGCGTCGAGCGGTTGCGTAAGCTTCTTCTGCACGCCCGCCCAATTGAGCCGGTAAGCGCTGTTCACGGTCGCCGCCAAGTAGCCGTTGCCGCGGAAAGCGCCTCCTTGCTCGGAGCGGATCGAACTGACTTCATCCGATGCCGCGAATCCGTCCGTTCCCGCTTCGAAGCCCCCGTCCGGCCCTGCTTGGTCTGCGCTAGCGATAAACTCGAGGCCGTTGGCTTGCGGCAAGCTCCGATCGGCCAGAAGGGCGGGATTAAAGCCCGGAATCGCCTGCTGCCAGCTCGGAATGCCGATGATCGCCTTCGCGAAATCCGTCACCTCCAACGACCGCTCCGTATCGATATACTTGAACACATCGTAGATCGCTTTGTGCTGATCCGGAGTGACGACGGAAGTCGGCGTATGCGTCCACAGCCCGAGATTCAGTCCGCCCTCTTCGCCGTGATCGACGTGGCGGTGCAGAATAAAAGCGTCGATGCCGTCCAGGAACCGGATCTTGTAGTACGCATATGCGTAAGCCGCGGCTTGAACCTTCTGATCGTTCTCGGAGTTCGTCAGGCTGTGGAAGCCCTGCTCCGACAGGATAATGCGGCGCATCTCCCCGTCGTACGTATAGTCCGGCTGCTTCATGTAGTCGACGAGCACGTCCAGATTTTTGAACGTAATCCGCTCCGTGTCGAAGGAATCCGTCGCCGTCGCGTCATTCCAGAAGCGAGGATTGAACAAGTTTTCCGGGTACGGATGGAACGCCATGTTCCAGCTGAAGTCGCCTTCCGCGCGCGTCAGCTGCGTCAAGCGGTCGACGATCGCCTTGTTGTCGTATTTCCATAAGGAATCTGCGCTCAAGTTCTCGTTCCAGAAATGGTCGAGAGAGATATACGTTCTGGCATTCGCGTAAGCCGACTTGACGATCGTATCGACGAGGCGAAGCGTCTGGGCGTATTCGCGGACGTAGGCGTCCAGCTTTTTCGGCCCCATGTTGTTCCATACTTTGTTCTGGCCGACCTCGTTGCCCACGATGTAGTTGACCGCGCGCCCGAATTGCTGGTCGGACTTGGAGTAGCGCTCGGCCAGAAATTTAGTCGCCGCTTTCACATACTCGACGCCGACAGCGTTGGACGTATTCAGCGCGTAGACGATGCCGCCGGGCTCCGAGTCCGGGTGGAGCAAATATTCGTTCGCGGATTCCGGGTCTTTCGTATCGTACATGATAAGAATGAGGGAGACGATAATGCCGTTGTCGGACAGGCTCTTGACCTGACGGTCCATCTGCTCGATCCGATCCTTGCGGAAAAAGTAGGTCTGCCCTTCGACTTCGAACGGAATCGAATTGTTCGGGTGATTGCCGTTCTTGTACATCAGCTCGTTGTAGGCTACGTTCAGCGCCGCGTGGCTGATGCCGAGCTCCTGCGCGTCGCCCGTCATCTGCACCTGCAGCCCCTTGATGCTCTCAGCTTGGGGGAACGGCTCGTTGTTGGCGGCGAGCGTCTCCGCGTTCGCGACGTATTGCGGCGCGGCGACGAGCGTGTACTCGCCTCCGTCCTCGCGGGCCGCCACCGCAAACTTGGAATACAGCCGGCTCCTCGTTCCGTCGTTCAGGCCGGTCTCGAACCGGAACGACTCTGCGAGGTCCGCATCCGCCAGCGGCGTATGCGACGTCAACTCCGTCTGTGCATCCTCGTAGGTGGCCAATTCGATCAAATACAGCCTCGCCTCGGGATGATTGGCGACGAACTCGGGCTTAACGGTTCCTTCAATGGCGATCACTCCGCCTTGCTCAATGAGAGCTTGCGCCGTTCCGTCGAACGGCTTCTCCAGAACGGGCATCGATTTGGGCGTAATCTGATCGATCGCCAGCGTGCCCGAAGCGGCAGGGATGCTGAAGCGGAACGCCGTCACCGTCCCGCTCCAGTCCTCACGGTCCGAGAAGTTGAAATCGCGGGTGAACGTGCCCGAAGCCGGAATGTCGAACGTCTTCGTGCGAGCGGCATCCCAATCCGTTCCCGCCGTTTTCCACTGTACGGCCAGTTGCTCCGCCCCCGTTCCGTTCGTCATCGTCACGGACAATCCGTTACGCTTCGCCGCGTCGATTGCCAGCAGCGGGGATTCGAGCGTTCCGGCCGAGCCTCCGAGCGAGTAGAGCAGTTGTCCGCCCGCCGCCTGCAAGCTTCCTCCCGCAGCGGTGAAGCCTTCGGTTTCGCCTTCGATGTCGAAGCTGAGGTCGCGCGCGTTCGTCGCCGTAATGTAGTCGATCTGGAAACGGCCGTTCCAGTAATCGTAGCCGGGCGCTCCCGGGGCGATCCCCTCCAGGTCGAAGTTCTGCATGAAGGAAATTTCCATCTTCGTGATGTTGCTTCTTCCAGCCCACTCCTCCAGGTTGATGAAGATCGGCCTCCAGGAGTCCGGACGGATCATGGCGACGCTCTCGAAACGGTCGTCTCCGCTGTACAGCGCGACCTTAAGCGCATAGTCCGCCGTCGCCTGCCATCCCCAGCTGTTGGCCGCCAGCGCCAGGTAGCGGTATCCGCTCAGATCCAGCGGCTGCTCGTAGTCGCGGTAGATCGATCTCCACTCGTATACTTTGACCAGCTCCGGCACCTGCTCCAAGGCGCCAACGCCTTCGAACGGCTGGTTGGGACCGTTCAGCAGACTCGTCACGTACTGGACGGCGTCCGTATTTTGTCCGGCCTGCCACGCCTGCACCGACTCCGGCGCATTAAAATCGTCCAGCACGATCGCGGGGTACACGTCCTTGCCCGTCGATACCCGGTCGGACTGCTGCAGCGCCGGATCGTATTTGCCCGCCGAGACGACGGCGGCAAGAAGCAACTGCAAAAGCATCAGCACTGCCAGTACCGCAGATACGTTACGCATTCGAGACATAAATAGCCTCCTCCATTGGATTAAGAATGTTTTCGCAAATACCATAACAAATAAGTATTCTTTATACAACAATTATTTAACTAAGTATACATAATTGTTGCTGAGGAACTATTTTTAGCGTGAATATCGGGTGCTTAAGGGGCTGCGATGGGGCGATGGGACGCGTGGTCAAGGCCGCAAAAGTGCCTTGAGGCTCTCCGGCGAGGCAATCTGCTGCGACGGTAAGGCCATAAAAGTGCCTCGGCGCTCTCCGACGGGGAGTGGGTGTGATGAATGATAAGTGCGAGGCTCAAGTGCGGGAGTATGCCAAGAGACAGCCGGGATCGGCTGTCTCCTCAGGACACGCATTAAACGCAGCTATAGTCGGATCGGGTTGCGGTGAAGGTGGCGGTAACGACGGTGAACCCTCCGTCCTCTGCCGTTTCGACGTTATCGAGCGATTCGTCCGCGGACCAGCCAAGCCCTGCGGGAAGCCGGGCTTCGAAGGCGACAGCTCCGCCGTCCGTTTCGGACCAAGAGGCTTCGATGTCCCCGCGAGGTGTCGGAATCGTACCTTTGGCCCAAGCGAGCCCTCCCGCGGCGGCAGGACGAAGCGCGACCAGCCCTTCCCCCAGCCGGGAGGTATCGACGCCCAGCACTTCGCGCGACAGCAAATAAGTCGGAGAAGCGCCCCAGCCGTGAGAGAAGCTGACGGGGATGGAGGCCTGCATATACGTCGGCGTATGGCCCAGATACGGACTCGGCACCGTGCATGCGGGCAGCGACGGGTCGAACGTCTCCCACCATGTCGTCGCTCCCCGGTCGAGCATGGCTCCCCAGAAGTAACGAATTTCCTTCAACGCTTCTTCGCGATAGGAGTAAGCAAACAACGTTTCCAGAACGATATGGTAGAAAAACGCCCCCTTGATCGGCGGAAGCTTGCCGGTCAAGTAGAAGTCCTCGATGAAGCTTCTGGCCTCTTCCTCCTCCATGATTCCGCACCAGGCGGCGACGAAGTTCGTCTGCGCCGTTACGCTGTCGGACAGCCCGCCGGCTGACAGGCAATCCGCGAACAGCGGCCCTTCCGGCAAACGCATGCGCTCCCTGACCGTCTTGCGCAATTCGGCCGCTTTCGCCTCCAGCGCCCGCGATCTCGGCAACTCTCCCATGCGCTTGGCAAGCTGCGAGACGGTAAGCAGGAACTTGTAATAGTAGCAGGAGATCGCAGTTACCTTGTCCTTGCGCTCAATGTCGTCCGACCAATCGATAAAGCACCACCAGCCGTCGCGGTCGGCATTGGCGAACAAGCCCTCTTCGTCCTCCTGCGCCCTGAACCATGCCTCCAGCCTGCTTACGGAAGGCCACAGCTCGGCCAGGAACCTGTCGTCCCCGCTGTAATCGACATACTCCTTCACGCCGAACAGCCAATGCGCGCAAAAATCCGGGAGCATAAAGTCGTTCCGCTCCGGTCCCGTTCCGGGAATCGAGCCGTCTTCGTTCTGAACGCGGGCGATCTGCAGCAAGCATTTGCGAACCAGGGACAAATCTCCGAAAGTTTGATAGACGACTCTGGCCATCACGACGGCATCCGCCACCCACAATGCGGCCTCGCGATAGGGGCAATCCTCGAAATGCTCCTGGCTGTTGACGATTGCCGTATATTTGCCCACTTCCCAGATCCGGTTCAGCCTCTCGTCGCTGCACGCAAAGCTGCCATGCTCCAGATACGGGTAATGCACGGACTTCATTCGCACCGAGCGGACTTCGACGGGCGACGGTGTTCCTTGCAGCGCAAGCTTCATGAACCGGAAAGCCCGTCTGCCGAAGGAACGCACGCGATTGCTTCCCTTCTTCAGCACGAATGTATCGGTAAGCTCCAGCTCAAGCCCTTCTCCGTAAAAAAGATGGGCGACCCCGCCCTCGGGAGCTTCAAGCTCCAGCTCGGGGTACCCGACGACTTCCGTTCCGAAATCGTAGGTCGCGTTCGGATAAGAGCCCGGCACAGAAGCATCTACGGACATTGAACCGGAGGGATCTGCGCCCTCAAGCACGGAACCGGCGTTAACAATCGCTCCGAGATAGGCCTGCTCTCCGACGAGGTCGACCGGTCGCAGCCAAGCTTGCTTCAGATGGGGAATTTCCCGCTCCAGCAGCTTGGGCCACGGCGACTCCTCACCATTCGCCACGGCGACGACCGTCGCGGCCGACCAATCCGAATCGTCGTACTCCGGCAGCTCCCATCCATCCTCCCGTTCGGCCAAGTAAATTTCCCGGTACCCGCCCCACATATGCATGCGAATCGAATCCGGCCTCCACCTCGGAGAAACGCGGCATTTCCACCCCTCTCCCGTAGCCGCCAAGCAGACGCTCTCGTCAACGCCCGCGTCCGGCTTCAGATCGACCTGACACAGCAAACCTCCCGGACCCTGACGCTGTCCGGTGACGATGCTGTCCGTTCCGAAGTTGTAAGCCAGCACACCGACAACGTTGCGTCCGGGACGCAGCTTATCGGCGATCTCGTATACGTCGTAATACTGCGAGCCGTTATCGCACGGCGACGGCCCTCTTCCGATCTCCTCGCCGTTCACGTACAGCTCGTATTCCTGATTTGCCGTTACGCGAAGCACAGCCCTCTCGGGAGACGTCCGAAGCTCGAACGAACCCCGCGCTTCCATATATTGATTGTTTCGTCTCAGTTCCTCGTTCACCCAGATCCAGCTTGCTTCCCACTTCTTCATCGCTCCCCAACCTCCGGTATTCTCTGTAGCTTATATTTGTTATTTAGTATACTTAATAATACTTTAATATACTTTTAGTGTCTATATCTAACACAAAGAATTAACCGCTACCTCGCGATTGTGTCCTTAACAGCACCACAGACCATTATCCCCTCATGAGATAAGCCCGCCGCGCGGGTTTATTCGGCAAGTCTGCTGCGCGAAGGGCTTATTGGCGAGTCTGTGAGGGCGGCGGATAAAAAAAGCCCGTGAACCCAAATGGGCTCACGGGCTTTCAAGCTGTCTTTATTTAAAGATTTGAACGCTGCCGTCGGACGACATCATTACAGTGCCGGACGCCGACTCGATATCTCGGATCGCCCAATGCTTCGCCGGGACGTCCGGCCAAGAGGACTTCGAGACGTCAGGCGTCGGTCTCGCGAGCAGCTGATTCAGCACCCGTACCGCTTCCGCGCGAGTCAGGGTACGATCCGGACGGAACGTTCCATCCGGATAGCCTTGCAGAATGCCGGCTTGCAGCGCTTGAGTGATCGCGCCTGCCGCCCAGTGTCCCCGTAAGTCTTCCGGAACATCGGTTCGAGCTTGACCCGTCGTTCCCGATGGAAGCAGTCTGGCTACGATGCTAGCCATCTCCGCGCGGGTAACGGCAGCTTCCGGACGGAAGCGGCCTTGATTGTCGCCGCGCATTAGACCCGCAAGTTGCATTGCCGCAATCGCCTCCGAAGCCCAATGCTTGGCCGTCACGTCTTTGTAATCGGCAACCTGTCCGACCGCTGAAGAATCTGTGCTCTTCAAGCCAAGACGATGCAGGATCGTTGCGAATTCCGCACGTTTGATCGATTGCGACGGACGGAAGGTGCCGTCCGGGTAACCGGACAGGTACGGCTTCAGCGTTTCCTCTTCCGTTGCGCCGCTGTCGCCTATCCGCACAGTAGTGAACGTGCTGAACTTGTCGACCTCGAAGGCAATGCCGGCTTTGCCGCTCTCAAAGCGGATTTCGCCTCGAGCCAGCTTCTTCTCTCCGTCGCTGTGCTCGATGTATACCGCCAGTCCCGACAGCATCCGTCTTGCCGCCGCTTCGTCGGTCGGCAGCTTCAAGCCGTCGTCGAGCCGCAACAGCAGTTCCGTCTTGTAGCCGGAGAAGTTGGTTTCGATCTTGACCGGTCGACCGACGATCGAGACCGGTTGGCCATCCGCCGCCTGCTGAACCAATTCCGCTTTCAGCACGCGTCCATCCACTTCGTTTCGCTCGCTTGCCTTCACGATCGGAACGATCCGGAAGTAAGCGTCTTTCGCCTGAGCTCCAAGCTGCTTCAGCGAATCTGTCCGCAGTTCGATGACACCTTCGGGAAGCTCGATCTGCAGCGACAAGCCGCTGTCTGAGAGCAGCGACAAAGCCGCTGCGCTTAAGTTGACCAGTCGTTCATCTGCCGGATCATCCGGCAGATCGGTCACTAGAATCCGCGCGACGTTGTTCTTGCTCTGCCGAGCTCTGTCCAGAACTTCCTTCGTCTTGTCGGAGTCCAGCTTCACCGTATCGATAACGCTGCCGTCCGGCGCGGTCGTCCGAACGATCGGAATTTCCACGATCCAGTCGCCCGCTCCGCCGGTAACCTTCGATTGACGCACGATCTCCGTCGGCCCGGAGCCTGAGCTTACGCGGGTCACGTCGATCGAATACGTCTGCGAAACTTTCTGATCCGACGATTCAACCCGAATGTTGATCGTATTTTGTCCCGTCGCCAAGCTTGCCGTGAAGCTGCCGCCTCCCTGCAAGGTTTTGCCCATCACGGTGACCGTCGCTTGCGGATCGTTCGCGGTTGCCGTAATGGACACGCTGCTCTGGCTCACCTTCTGTTTCGTGCCATAGCTCAGCTTGTACGGCGAAAAGCTGTCGTCAATCCGCGCGCTCGCCTCCAGAGCGGACAGTAGCGGCGGCGCTTCAGGCTCGCCCTTCTGACGCAGAATGTGAAGCGTATAGTCGCGCGTGCTTCCATCCTGCGCGCTGACTCCAATCCGCACGGTCAGGCTGTCGCCGTCATAAGGAAGCGTCGCCGCGCTGCCGGTCAGAAGCTGACCGTTAACGCGAACCGCTGCGTCCTCGTGGGCGACCGGAAGCAGCGTAAAGACCGTCGCAGCCCCAGGTACATACACTTGGTAATCGGTAATCTCCGGAGCAAAGCCCGGTGTCAGCACTGCACCGTTCGTCTGAATGCCAAGCTGACGCAATTCGGCGTCGCCGCTGTTTTCTCGCCAGACGCTAATCTGGTAGACACGCGATTGCACGCCGTCAGGCGACACGACGGTAAGCGCAATGCGGTTTTCGCCCGTTTGCAGGTCGATCAGCGGAGAAGCTTGCCCGCCTGACACCGTGTTGCCGTCGACTTTAACCGTCGATCCGGTCTTCAAGGCGCTTGGCGTCAATGTCACGCCTTCGACCGTATGATCGACATAGACTTCGTAGGTTTCTTCCGTTCCTGCAAAAGGAGCTGCGGCAATCGTTTCGCCGGTCTGCGATTTTATCGTCAGATCGCCGAGCAAAGATACACTCGAACCGCCGCTAATCTGCAGCGAATAGAGCTTCTCCGGCTCGTTTCCGGCCGGTTGAACCCGGATTTGCACCGTTTTTCCCGCGTCAGGCACATCTATCTCAACATAACCGTCAGCCGAAAGGGGCTGCCCGTCGATCGTTACCGTTGACGTTGCGACCATCGGAACCGCGAAGACGCGTACCCGGTTCGAATCGGCTTTCGCTTCATAAGAAAGCTTCCCAAACTGATAGGCGGCGTCCAACGTCGCGCCCCCCACCGTCAGCGCAGCGAGATCGCCAGGGAAATCTTCCCACGTTCCATCGCTGTCCTTCAGCACCTCAAAGCCGTACTCCGTTGTGTTGCCGGCCGCATCGGAAGCGACAATCGTTATCGGAATCCGATCCGCGTTGACGTTCCAATCGAGTGGCGCATAGTAAACAAAGCGACCCTCGTCATCCAAAGGCACGGTCGTGCCGCTGATGACCAGCGTGGCCCCGATGTCCGTCTGTCCGACAAGCAGCAGCTTGCCGGCGCTGTCCACCGAACCGTTGAGCGAGATCGGCGCGCCGGTATCGTCCTTGCCGGAAACGATCAGCAGCGGCCCCGTGCGATCGACGAACAGGCTGCGAGTTTCGAAGCTGCGGTCGCCGCGCTCGTTCACCGCTTCGACCAACAGTTTGTATTCCCGCTCTTCCAGCGCGCCGACATTCAGCAGCACATTCAGATCAAAAGAGTGGACGCCGACCGCCGCAATCTGAGCGCTGCTGCCAAGCTGCTGCCCGTCAATTGTCAAGGTCACCGCCGTCGCCTGATTAGCTTCGACGTTCAGCAGGGCATGTTCTGCGGCTGTAAAGAATATCACCCGGTCGCTGCCGTCATAAGCTTGGACGGTTTGGGTTTTGACCGCATCCAGGCTGCCCCCGGCATCCAACGATACGGCAAGCGCGGCCGGCTGCGGATTCGGCAGCGTCACGGCGACGCTTGCGGATAGCGGGCTAAGCGCGATCCGGTCGGCCGACTGGCCGATTGCCGATACAGCCACCGTATAGTCGGCGTTCGTCGGCAGTCCGGAAATGACCACTTGCTGGGTTACACCCGCCTGCGGCTCGATCTCCATCGCCGGATTAACCGGCTGGCTGTCTGCGCCTTCGCCGATCCATACCCGATATTTCTCCACCTGGCCGGATACGGACTTGAAGCCCAGCGATATTTCGCCATTGCCCGTCGATAGCAGCTCAAGCTGCGTCGGCGCGGCCAACGCATAGGAGGATTTGACCTCCACCGTCTCTTCCGCAACGCCGTAAGCGGGCGCTTCGCCGTCGCTTGTCGCCGCGGCCGACAAATAATAGGTTCCGGGCAGCACCGAATCCGGAATATCGATCAAGATCATGCCGGATGCCGGCAAAGCTTCCGCAAGCGCGTCTCCGATATAATCTTCCTTGCCCCCGGTCAGCATTAACGCGATTTCCGTGTTAGGAGCGGCATTTGCCGTCGACCACGTTACGCGAATGCGATTGTCGGCCACTCTGGCTACGGATGCTTTCACCTCGGGCAGAGAAATCAATTTCTGAATTTCCAGTTCCGTTCGCGTGCCGTTCTGCACTAGCCATCTTCCGGCAGGCGCGTCCAGCAGCGAGACGTACAGCATATCACGGCCGTCCTCGGCAGGATAAGGCGTTGCGACCTGCGACTGCTCCGTCGGATCGCCGCCGGAGGAACCGCCCGGCACCCGGTCCGCCGCCGGCTGCACATACGCGTTGCCGCTCGGCGTTGTAAAGTCCAGCGCATAGCGGGTGCCGTCCGGCTTCAGAATGACCGTGTCGGTATTACCGCCGCTGATGGACAGCATATAGTTTCCTTTTTCTACCACGCTAAAATATTTCGAATATCGGCCTTCGTTAATCAGCGGCTTGATAGACTTGAACTTCCGGTTCAGTTGATAGGCCAGAATGCTCGTAAAGCTGCTGCCGACCGCCTTCCACTGGCCTTTCAGCTCGCCCCCGTCGATCCACACGGTCATTTTCCGCTGCGCATCGTCGTAGATCATATTCATGCCGCTCAAATTCGAATTTGGCTGAAGAGCGTACAGGTCGCCTGCAGGCGTATACAGCTTCGTATGCTCGTCCGCTCCGTAAATTTCCACGATCGCCTGACCGCTGGTCCAATTGTCCAGCTCGAACACCGTCGGGTAAGCGGCGTCCTGCACCCATTGCCGGAGCTGATCGGCAGTCGTATCTGCCGGCACGCGGCTCAAATGCGCCTGAGGGCTTGTAATAGCGACGATTAGCCATGTTCCCGTTTCGGCCGCGTCCACCAAAATGTGCTGATGGCCGTCGACGTCCGTAAAGGAGTTCCAGCCCGGCTGACCGGTCGACGTTTCCAGATGATAAGGTCTGCCATCCGGTTTGTAGAGAATCATTTCGGCAGGGGCCTCATACACCCGCAGCGCATGAAGGCCGCGCTCCTCTACCAATAAGGATGTAACCAGCCGCTCGGCGGTCTGCATCCATACTTGGGCCAACTGCTCCAGCGTCAGCGAGCGGTTCGCGAACAGCAGCTCATGAATGCGAATCTGGCTGTCGGCGCCGGCCGTAAGCTTCCATATACCTTTATGCAAGGAAACCCGCATGAAAGTAAGATCCGATTCGGCATCGTAGACCGTCTCCGTCCTCACCGCGCTTTCAGCTTGCGGATTGTTGACGGCGGCAACCTTCAACGACGCGGAACGCTGATCTCCCGTCAACACAATCAACGCCTCGTAGGCGCGGTCCGACCGGAACGCGGAAGACGTCTGGCCTGCGGCCGCATTCTGCGCGGTCATCGGCAGCGCCTGCTCTACGGAGGTCAACTGACCGTCCGCAAAACGCGCCTTTACATTCCGCTCCGCGGCGTCCTGCGGCTGCACGATTCCGTTCACCGGCGTCATCTCGTACACCTTCTGCATCTGGCCGGATACCGTCGGCAGAGCGGCAACCGCGTTGAACCGGGCAAAGTCGAAGCTCATCGCCCAATCGTCTCCGGCCGCAAGCCTGAAGGCCGACAGCTCGCTTGGCTCGGCGCCGATCAATTCCTCGAGAATATCGCCCAGCGGCGCGGTTTTCTCGAAGAAATCGTCGATTTTGTTATAGAGGTTGCCGACGAAATCCAGCCCCTTCTCCCACCAGGATTTCTTCGGCGGTTCGGCCTCGACCTCGAACAAAATCGTATTGTTGCTGAACGTATACGACACTCTCGCGTTGATTCCGTTGTGCTTCATCATCCCGATCATTTGCTTGTCGTTTACGCTTAAGGCGACATCGCGAATCGTCGCGCCGCCGATGCGCGGAATACCCTTTGGCACGTATACGGTCGCTTTCAGAATGCCGTCGTATCCTTTCTTATTGAAGGAATACGCCGCAATTTTGCCTTTGATCGTATCGAAGGCGTTAATGTCGCCCGACGCCAGGAATCCTGGCTTCGAGAAGCCTTTGATCCCCGCAATCGAGGGATTAACGACCGCTTGCAAGGTCATATTTTTGACCGGCAGCCAGTAGTAGTACTCGATTCCCGTCGCGTCAAAGCCGTAAGACGTCAGATTGACGGCGATCTCGTCGGTGCCGAGCAGGTTAAACTTGCTGCTCACCGCCGGATGCTTCTGCTGCGGAACGAGAACGTCCGTCACCGAACCGGATACCGGGAGGCGCTGCGGAATTTGCGTCTTGCCGGCCAGCTTGTCCACGGTGCCGTACAAGTAATCGACCTGCAAGCCTGTGGAGGTCAGATTCGACTTGTTGAACATGCTGAAGCCGATCTCGTCGAGTTGGCCTTGCTTCAGCTTCATACGCAGGTCGAAGCCGATGTCCGTTCCCGGCAGCTTGCCCTTGCCCTTCACGTTAACCGAAGGAAAACGGCTGTCTATGGCAAAGGAGGTGTCGCTTACGTCGATTGGACCGACCTTAAAGCTCTTGTCCAGCGGGTAATTGCCGACCAGCTCGAACCGTCCGTAGCGATATTGCAGATCGTCGACGGCAATCGCTTTGGACACTTTCTGGCTGCCGACCATAAAGCCGAGCTCCAGGGAACCGGCCAAATTCACGCCGTCCTTGTTGAACGTAATCTTGGTCGGTTTAAGAGGCATATCGATGCCCAAATAATCGGCAGCCTTGCCGTCGTTAAACGCAATGGAGAAATCGTTCGAAGTCAGTTCGAAGCTTCCGTCGTACAACGTATACGACGCGTTCGCCCCTTGGCCTCCCGTATTGACGTACAGGCGCCCTTCTCCGGTAATGACGGATACTCCCGGGTCCCGCTTGTCCACCACAAGGCTGCTGCCTTTGAACATAACGGTATTGTTAATCGCAACGACCTCGGAAACATCGTTCAGCTGATATACATTCGGAGCCTCCGGAGTTTCCGTAAACGGTCCTTGCAGCCTCAGGGCGCCAAGCTCGTTAGCCGAGGACGTGCTGAGAACCTCCACCCACGCGAAATCGCGCGGCTTGTAGAAGTCCGTCACAAGCAGCTGCAGTCCTTCCGGGAACACATAGTCTTCATCTTTATCCACATCTTTTTTATAAAAATCATGTTCAAGCACGACGTCATATTTTCCCGGGGGCAAATCCTCGTCCCAGGTCAACTCCAGTTGACGGCCGTTCAAAATATTATAATCCAGCGGATGCTCGGCAGCGCCATTCTTCAGATGAAAATGAATTTCATTCAGCGGCTTGCGCAGCAGATTGGTGATGCCTTCGCCGATGGCAACGATCCGCTTCCTGTCCTTCACATGGACGTAAGTCGCGCCGACGCGATCGAAACGAACCTCCGGCGGCAGCATATCCGGGTCGTCCTTCAGCTCGAACTGCTTGATTTCGGTATAGCTCTTGTCTATTTCATTAACGGCAAAGCCCCGGGCCTCGTATTTGCGATGCCAGTCGAGACCGGTCAGAGTGACGGTGAAGGAACCGACTCCTTGCGGATTCGTGGCCGTGTAGGGGACAGATATCCAGTCCTCGCTGCCATCATCCGTATAAGGCCGGTATTCTACCCCGCGAGAAGAAATAGGACGACCGCCAATGGATTTGATTTCCGTAATGACGCTGACGGTATCGTTAATATGATCCGGATCGAAGTTAGGGATTGGATTCTCGGTCATCTCGATAACCGGAGCGGACGGCGGCGTGTAGCCGAACGCCCACGTTTCGTTCATTCGGCCGGCAGGCACAGTAAGATGCAAATCCGGCTGTTTATCAGGCGTCTGCGATTGATGCATGGTATAGACGCTTACTGAATCGCGATGACCGCCGAAAACGATAAATTTGGACCCGTCGAACGCCATACTTGCGCCCGTAATCGGAAAAGGCGTTATATTCGGCCAAAGCTGAAGCAGACCCGGATACCCAACGTCGTCCAAAAAAGCGCCGTTTGAAGATCCGAACTGCGGAGATTCCTCCCATTTCCCGTTGTTCCATCCGTAGGCCATGCCTGTTCTCGGATACGGATACATGGATGATGGCAGCTTTAATTCCGGCACCAATACATTGTTGGAATGAATATAGTCCCGCGCTCCGCTGAAGATAACGGTTCGCTTGCCGTCGTACGCCATCGCGTGATCCCAGCGGCCGAAAGGCAGCGGGCCGGGCGTCGAGTTCCAGGTTTGCGTCTGAGTATTCCACATCCAAAAATCCGGAGAGCTGTCTTTAATCGTATGTCCGCTCTCCGTTTTGGTTCCCGTAATCCCTCCGTACAAAACGGCAGTCTGACCGTTGAAGCTCATCTGGCCGTTGTAGGCAGCGGGCGGAGAATCGCCCGGATCCGCCGGGGTCACATTCGTCCAAGACGTTCCGTTCCACAACCAGGTTTCTCGATTCGGCACCTTAGTCGAACCGCTAAGCGTGTACCCGCCGAACAGAATCAGATTCTGGCCGTCAGAGGCCATCTGTGCGCCCCCACGCGGCGATGGAGACGGCGACAGTCCGGTCACTTGCGTCCAAACGCTGCCGTTCCATTTCCACGTATCGCCGAGTACGCCGGACTGGCCTTGCCCGCCGAAGAGGATGACGCTATTGCTGACGCGATCGAAGGCCATTGCGGCATTCTTTCGGATGGGCGGCACGGTCGACAGCTCAACTTCTTCCCAGGAATTGACGTCGCCGCCGGTCCAGATCCAAGTATCGTTCCTCAGGCCGCTGTTCCCCTCGCCCCCGAACAATACGACATTTTCGAAAAGCTCATCATAGACCATGGCCGCCGCTTCTCTTGCAGCCGGACTATACACGCCCCCGGTCCGTTCCCAAGTATAATCGATCAAATGATCGGTCCCATAGGTGACGTCCGTCACGCTAGGTTCATAAGTGCTTTGCGTAACGCTGACCGGCTCATAGGAAAAAAACGGCCCGTCGCCCGGTTCCTCCGCATAAGCCGCGCTTCCTCCCCATTGCATCGCAGGGATGCTCTGCAGAAGCAGCGCGATAACCAACAGCTTGGCCAATCCCGAACTCCATTGTTTTCGCATCAATGCTCTTCCTCCATTCGTTCGACTGAACCAACTATATTCCTATGCCTCAAGTCGGATAGCTCTCGACTTTATTCTACATATCGCCTATAAACAAATAATAAACAAACAGGATAAACGCCTCGTAGTGCCCAAGAGAGTTGTCGAATCTCCACACAGAATCTGGTATGATTAGGAGACCTATGTTTTTGGGGCATCTTATTTGTAAACGAGAGGTACTTCGATGACGATCAAGTCCAAATTTCTAATTCTAACGCTTGTGCTGGCACTCGGAACGACAGCGCTCGGCCTGCTGACGGTCCGCTGGTACAATTCGTATTTCCCGTCGCTGCATCGGGCCGTTCCCGCCCTCGTGCAGGCGATCGCGCTGGACAAGTCTCCTTCCGCCTATTACGGACTGCAACCGACGCCGACGGAGCCGTCCGGCGTGTACTACCAAGACCGCGTTCTCGTGCTCATGTACCACGATGTCAGCCCGGAGCCGCAGGACAGCAAATCGCTCAGCACGGCCGCTTTCGAGAAGCAGCTCGAGCTCATGAAAGCGAACAACTTCAAATGGATTTCGATGAACGAATACAGGAATTTCATTCTCCATTCCGCCCCCGTGCCCGACAATGCCGTGCTGCTGACGTTCGACGACGGCTATGAATCGTTGTACAGCCATGCCTATCCGCTGCTGAAGCGATTCGAAGCGCCCTCGGCAGCTTTCCTGATCGCCGGCAAAGTCGGGGAACGAAAGGGCGCTTTCCCGAAAGCAACGTGGGATCAGGTCCGGGAAATGGAGCAGGGCGGGATCGATTTCTTCAGTCATACGTTCGACTCCCACCGTTACGTTCCGACCGCTCCCGGCAACGAAGAGCTGAAGCCGATGCTGGCGAAACCGAGATATTTGAAAAAGGAAAAGCGGATGGAAACCGAGGCAGAGTACGAGGAACGAGTGACCGAGGATTTGCGTCAGGCCAACGAGATTTTGCAGCGGGAGCTGGGCAAGCCGAATTACGCGCTCGCTTTCCCGTACGGCGCGCATTCCCAAGCGGTGCTCGACATCTGCAAGCGGCTCGGCATCGACATCACCTTCACCGTAAGGGCGGGGCTCAACGCCGCGGGCCAGACGAACGGATACCGGCTGAACGCAGGAGGCGTGAATAACGATCCGGCTCTGCAGATCGAGCTGATGAAGAAGGCGGAGAAGCGCCTTAACGGCACGTACTCCCCGTTCCTGTCCCCGGCCGCTCGCAAATACGTGTTCCTGGCTTCCTCGGCCGCTTGGCTGCTCGTCGGCCTTCTCTGGGCATGGACCGGATGGAAGCTGCTGCGAAGACGCAACCGCGACGTCGGCTTGTAGCCGTCGGAACAATATAAAAGGCATGCATCCCGGAGCAATCGCTTCGGATGTGCATGCCTTTTTCGTTTACCCTTTGACCGCTCCGGCGGTCATGCCCTTCATGATCTGCTCCTGGAACATCAGGAACGCGACGATCGTCGGAATGACGGCGATCGTCATCGCGGCCATCGTCAGCTTGTAATCGGTCGAATAGCCGGTGGCGAACACCGACAAGCTGAGCGGAACCGTCTTGAGCGCCGGCTTGCTGATGAAGATCAGCGCGAACGCGAAGTCGTTCCAGAACCGCAGGAAGCCGAGAATCGCTACCGTCGACAGCGCGGGAAGGCTGAGCGGCAGCATCATCCGGAAGAAGATGCCCCAGTAGCCGGTGCCGTCGATGAGCGCAGCCTCTTCGATCTCCTTCGGAATGACCGTCAGGAACGCGGCCGTTACGAAGATCGCGAGCGGCAGCTCGAACGCCGTGTACGGCAAGATCAGCGCCCAGTACGTGTCGAGCAGCGACACTTTCTTCAGCATAATGAACAGCGGCACAAGCGTACTGTGGATCGGAATGAGCATGCCGAGCAAGAACAGGCCCATAAGGAAAGCCTTCAGCCGGAACTGAAAACGCGCCAGCACGTACGCCGCCAGAGCGCCGAGCAGCAGCGTCAGCGCGAGCGAGGCGATCGTCACGATCGTCGAGTTGATCAGCGAAGTTCCCATCGCCGATACTTTCCATGCTCGCGACAAGTTGTCCCAATGCCATACCTCGGGCAAGTAAAACGGACGCGAGTCGAATTCTTCGTTCGTCTTGAATGCGCTGGTGAACAGCCAGAACAACGGATACAACGTCACGATCGCGTACAGCGACAATCCGATATTGATCAGCCCGCGGCTTATTTTCGCCCAGCCCCGTCCCGGACTAAAGGGAAGCTTCTGCTCCATCTGCATGTGTAACGCCTCCTATCGATAATCCCGTTTCATGAGATATTGGCTGCCGAGGATCAAGATCAGGCTCAAAATGATAATCGACGTCGAAATCGCGCTGCCGTACCCGAAGCGGTACACGTTAAAGGTACTGTTGTACATGTAAGAAGCGAGTACCTCCGTCGTATGCGCCGGCCCGCCGCCGGTCATGACGTAGATCAGGTCGAACGCCTTCAAGCTTCCCGAGATACAGAGGACGACGACGACCTTGATCGTATCCCAGATCATCGGAAGCGTGATCTGGAACAGCTTGCGGGTCGAGCCTACGCCGTCGATCTGCGCCGCGTCGTTGATCTCGGAAGGAATGTTCTGCAAAGCCGCGATGAAGATGATCATATACGGGCCGATATAGTTCCAGATAATCGGAATCATGATCATGTACATCGAGATGCTCGGCTCGGACAGCCAAGCTTTCTTGAGATGCTCCAGCCCGACCGAATCGAGCAGGAAATTCAGAATTCCGATCTGAGGGTGGTAGATGTAGCTCCAGATAATGCCGACTACGACGGATGACAGCACCATCGGCATAAACACCGAAGCCCGTATCATCTTCTGGAAAAGATTCGACCGCGTCAGCAGCAGCGCCAAAATCATCGCGATCGGCACTTGGCCGAACACGGACGCAGCGACGATCAACATATTGTTCTTGAAGCCTTTCCAGAAGATCGGATCCCGAACGACTTCCGCATAGTTGTCGAATCCGATGAATTTGGCAGCCCCGATTCCCTTCCAATCGAAAAATCCGTAATAAGCGGACCAGAAAATCGGAACGACGACGAAAAACAGATAGATCAGCAGAGCCGGTAAAATTCCGATGAGGATAAATCCTTTGATTCGCGCCGAAGTTGTCATGGTTCCCTCCTTGCAAGTCGCACGGCTTCGCCATCCTTGCCTTGGGACAGCGGGCTCGCGAGCGGTTAAACAAACCGATTCCAGAGCCGGGAAGTCCCGGCAGCTGGAATCGCGGTTCCGTTTCTTTACTTAGTCATGGCCAGTTCTTTGTCGTGCGCGTCCTGAATCTTCTTCGCGATCGCTTCCGGAGAACCGCCCATGAGCAGCTCTTGCAAACCGTTGTTCATGACGTCAGCCACCGCGGAGCTCAGACGTCCGTCGTATACCGGCGTCGTCGTTACCGTCCCCAGCAAGCTGTAGACTTCCGCGAAAATCGGGGAAACTTTGGACTTATCCAGATCGACCTTGTAGCTGACCAGTTGGTTGCCTTCCAGCGTCTTCTTCTGAACTTCCGGGCTCGCCATCGTATAGATCAGCTTAAACGCGGCTTCCTTGCGAGCGCCTTCCACGTTCTTGCTCAGACCGAGTCCCGTTCCGACGACGCCGGACAGAGAGTTCGGGCTGCCCTTGCCGTTCGGTACCGAAGGAAGCACCGTCGCGCCCATGTCCGCCAGAGCTTCCGGAGAAGCGTTGGCCGCCAGGTTGGTCAGCGCCCAGCCTCCGTCGATCATCATTGCCGCTTTGCCTTGCGCGAACATCTGCTCCATCTGCGTATTGTCGATGCTGTTGAAGCCGTCTTGGAACGCTTTGGCTTCGGCCAGCTGCTTCAAATAGGCCAGCGCTTGAACGAATTCCGGATCGGTGAACTTCGCTCCGTCGCCCGCTACCGCTTTAAGGAACCATTCCGTGCCCGTCACCCGGTCTCCCAGGGAGCTGAGAATGCTGGATTGCGCCAGCCATGCCGCTTTGTTGCCGAGCGCGATCGGGGTGATCTTCGCTTTGTTGAACGTATCGACGACGTTCATCAAGTCGTCCCAAGTTTTCGGAGGCTGCACGTTCTGATCGGCGAACAGCTTCTTGTTGTAATACAGAATCGACGTCGGGGACAGCGCCATCGGAACGGCGTACGTGTTGCCGTCGATCGTGAAGTCGTTAAAGGAGTTCGGCAGGAAGCCTTCCTTCCATTCCGGCTTGCTGTCGATCAATTCGTTGATCGGCTGGAGCAGATCCCCGCCGTGGAATTCTTTGGTCATGACGCCCGGCCACATGACGAACAGGTCCGGCATTTCGTTCGCTGCCGCTACCGTCTTAAGGCGAGCGCGGTAGCCGTCGGGCGGGATGCCCTGAATATCCAATTGAATGTTAGGGTTGTCCTTCTGGAACTGCTCCAGAGTGGCGCGCATCGTCTGCGCGCGCAAGTCGTCGCCCGTGTAGTTATGCCAGATGGACAGCTTGACCTTCTCGCCGGAAGCGTTCGTCGCCGAAGCCCCGCTCTCTTTCGGAGAATTGCTCTTCTCGCCTGCTCCGCACCCGACCAGGGATACTGCCAAGCCTGCGGTCAGCAACGCCGTTAACCATGTCTTTTTCATGCGTTATGCCCTCCTTGTTTGTCTCTCGCTACACGTTCAGTATAAAGGGCGAAGGCAATCGGGATAACGGGATAAACTTCGGGACGATGGGGGTCATTATTCAGGTTCTCTCGGAGATTGCCGGTATTCGGACGGAGTTTTGCCCGTATGCTTCTTGAACTGCTGCGTAAAATACTTGATATCCATATAGCCTACCCGATTGGCGATATCGGCCACCTTGATCGGCGTTCCGTGCAGCATTTCGGCGGCTCTGCGCATTCGCTCCTGGGTGACGAATTCCAGATAGGTCATCCCTGTCTCCCGCTTGAATACTTCGCTGAAGTGGTTCGGATTCGAATGCACGAATCCCGCCACCTGCTGCAGCGACAGCGGTTGATCGAGATGCTCGCGAATGTAGTCGATCGCCTTGCGGATATACGAAAACCGAGTCCGGTCCATCGATTGATGATAGGCCGCCATGGCCCCGGACAAGCTTTTGAACACTTCGTCCTCCGGACGTCCTCCCCAGTCGTAGACGGGGGGCTCGGGCACGAACAGAGCCTGACCCTGGCCGGCAGCCGCCTCTCCGGCACGCGTTCTCTCCAGCCAGCGGTAGCCCGCGAGGACAACGGAATGGAGATAAGCTTGCAGCGTCGTCGGGGTTGCGGCCGAGTCCTCCACCTGCGCCCTTACCGTCTGGTTCGTCCAATGCCTCAGCCCGGTCGCGTCGTTGCTCATCAGCAGCGCCGACAGCTCGGCCTCTTCCTGCTCGGAGCAGAGCGTTCTCCCTCCCGCTCTCCCTTTAAGATCCTCGCAGGTGAACAGTCCGCTGCTGCCGATCAGCCCTTTGAACGAATAGATCCGTTCCGCCTCCGCGTACGATTCCGGCAACTGTTCGTACCGATCCGTCGAGCGGCCGACCGCAGCGAACGTCTCGCACTTCAGAATTCTCTCCACATGCCTCATCGCCCTTGTCACAGCGGCCTCGCCGCCCGCCTCCGCTTCCTCGCGCAGCACGACGACGAGGCGCTCCCTGTCCGGCAGCGTGATGCAGGTCAGCAATTCGTTCATCATGTTGTCCACGGCGCCGATCAGCAAACCTTCGAACCGCTTGTCTCCCCAGCCGGAAGCGGACACGATAACGACGCGCGCCGCTTCCGCTTCCTCGGTCCGGCTGCCCTCCTCCTTGCGCAGCCAGTCCCGGATGCGTTCGAACTCGGCCGCGCCGGCGCCCGGCATGGCTCCGCTCAGCAGCTTCATCAACGTCTGCTTGTTCAGCTCGTTGCGCTGCCGTCTCTCCTGCTTCAACAGCTCTCTTTTCTCCACGATGTTCTGCTTGGCCTTCATCGCCGCCTTGATGATTTCCTCCGGACGGCTCGTCTTCAGCAAATAATCGGTCACGCCTCCGCGAAGCGCCTGCTGGGCGTAAGAGAAGTCGTCGAATCCGGTGAGAATGATCACCTCGGTATCCGGCAGCATCGCCTTGACTTCCTTCGCGAGCTCGATGCCGTCCATGCCCGTCATGCGAATGTCGGTCAGCAGAATGTTCGGCTGCTCGGTCGGAATCCGCTCCAGCGCCTCTTCGGCGGAAGCCGCGGGAGGGATAAGCTCCAGCCCGAGCTCCTTCCAGTCGATTACCGTACACAGGCCATTGCGGATAATGACTTCGTCGTCCACGATCATAATTTTCACGATTGCCCCTCCTTAAACGGAATCAGAAACGAGATTCGCGTGCCGCGGCCCGGCTGACTGTCGATCGACAACCCGGAACCGCTTCCGTAATGCAGCCTGAGACGCCGGTGAACGTTCAGCAGGCCGTAGCTGCCCCCCGTATTCGGCTTGGCCGCCTCTCCCGCATGGGGGGTTGTATCGGCGTCCGTCATCATTCGGGCCCGGATGCCGCGCAGCGTCGCTTCGTCCATGCCGATTCCCGTATCCTCCACGACGAACTTCATGACGTCTCCGTTCCATTCGCCGTGCACGAAGACGTGCCCCTTCTCTTTCTTCTTCTGAATGCCGTGGATCAGACTGTTCTCGATGAGCGGCTGGAACAGCAGCTTGAGGATCGGCAAGTCCATCATGTCCGGGTCGACGAAAAATTCGATCTCGAATTGGTCGGGAAAACGAATCGACTGAATGTACGCGTAGTTTTGCGCATGCGCGATCTCCTGGCGAACGTGGCAATATTCCTCGCCCTTGTTCAGGCTGAATCTCATAAAATCGCTGAGCGCCCCGACCATCTCGGCAATCTGCTTGTCCTTGTTCATGAGCGCGATCCACTGAATCGACGAGAGCGTATTGTACAGAAAATGCGGATTGATCTGCGCCTGCAGCGCCTGCATGTCCGCTTCTTTTTTCTTGGCCTCGTTTTTCTGAACCTGGGTTTTAAGCAGGTCGATCTTGTCGCCGAGCTTGTTGTAGCTGCGAACGAGCAGTCCGATCTCGTCGGTGCTGCGGATCGGATAGAGTGGAATCGGGTCGTCCGGGTTCACGTCCTTCAGGTACTTCGTCAGGCCGGTCAAAGGCTTGGTCACCCATTGGACAAACAGCAGCATAAGCCCGACGGCGAGCACGAGCGCGATTCCGGTCGCGAAAGCGGTGACGTTAAGCACGTAAGCGTTCTGCGCCCCGTACACCTGCGTCGGAATGAAGCCGACCAGCTTCCAGCCCAGATTCGGAATCGTGTTGTACAGAATCGTCTTTTGTTCTTTTCCCGCGCCGTACTTCAGCACCCCGCTGGCTTCGTTCAGCGGCTCCATATCCGGCATAACCTCGGCCATCGGCTTGGACAGCCACGACGGATCGCCGCCGGAGACGGAGATGATTCTGTCTTCCTTGTCCAGCAGCAGCACGTAACCGCTCTTCTCCCAGGCGGCCTCGTTGATGAACCGCTCGATCTCCTTCTGGTCGAGGCTGACCGCGATCCATCCGATCTCCCGGAAGTTGTAGAAATTGCGAATCGGCCGCACGATCGAGATGACCTGCTTCACGCCCTCGTTCGTCCGGTTCGTATAGAGGGACGTCCACCATTTCGACGTTTTCCGGTAATCCATCTTGAACTGCTCCAGCAGCGGAGTCAGCCCGGATTCGAGAATGGTCGAGTTGGACAGCTCCGGCTTGCCGTCGAGCGGCTTGATCGTAATGTTCGAGATATATTTTTTGGAAAATGCCAGGTTGGTGAGCGTCCCAATAATTAGGGAATAGCGTGTAACGTCCTCCGTCTTGTTGTCCAGATAAAGCTGTATGTCCTTCTCCCCGATCAGGAAAATGGACATGTTCTCCACGTCCTGAATGACGAATTCGAGCTTGTCCTTAATCTGCTTCAGCGTGTTCATCCCCGACTGCTTCGCCTTCTCCTCCGTCACGGAAGCGGCGATCCGGTAGGACACGATGCCTGTAATCAGCATCGGAAGCAAGATCGCGAACACGAGCAGCAGCGTTAATTTTCGTTTCAACGAATTCGCGAACCAGCGTCTCATCCCGCACCTCCCACTGCTATATAGTTGAACCAATGAAACGGGAAGCCCATTGCATTCCGAAAGGGAGGGTTTTGCCGGCTTCAGACAGGTTGTTTGAGTTGCTCTGATTCATAAGACCTTCAAAGGTTTGCAACTCAAAGCCAAAACTCGCGGCAAAACCCTCCCTTTCTCCATTCCATTGGGTACGCTCTTTCGACGTATCTTGGGTTCAACTTGTATCAGTATTCCAAAGCTCAGTAAATTCGACGCGAACGGCCAAATTCCTCGCGGTCTGCAGGTTTGCTCAACCGTCGGTTGCAACCGTCCGCTTTACTGCAACTTCTAATCGGATTACCTTCGTTCTTGTACATGCTATAGTGTATTTATCGGTCTTATCTTTCGGAGAGGAGAATAACGAATGCTGGATTACTCTGCAATCGGACGGAATTTGGCGGAGCTGCGCAATAAATCGGGCAAAACTCAAATGGAGTTGGCCAAACTGTTGAACGTATCCCATCAAGCCGTATCCAAGTGGGAACGAGGGCAAGCGCTTCCAGGGATCGATCAAGATGTCAGGGAACGCCGGCCTGATTCCTAAAAGGAAAGGGCCGTCGCTTACCCCCCGGTCCAGCGAAGCCCCTTCGGAAAATGATTTTTGAGCGTGCCGTCCGCCAGCTTGCCCCAGCCGATCGAATAGCCGTCGACCTCGACGAGATGCCAGCCCTTCGCCCCTTCAGCTTCCAGCGCTTCTCCCTTCAAGTAAGCGAGCATCCGCGGCGAATCGGATGACAAGCTCAAGCGGTTGCGGACCTCGTCTCCCCTAAGCGACAATGCGAGCGCATGCGAAGGCTCGAAGCGGTTTTTCTTGAGCATGCCCAGATGCCAGCCCGGGCGGACAACCTTCAATTGATCAAGCGAGAGCATCCCCGTCGGCAAAATGTACAGCTGATCCCCGAACAGAGTGAACTCTCCCGCGGGCGTCGTCGTCAGCGTCTCTTCGGCGAACGTGAAGTAGTCTTTTAACGCTTTGCGGTCGGTCAAGCCCTTCGCATACTTGCGTCTCGCAGGCTCCTCTTCCCCGTCCGTCTTCCTCAGCACGGCGGCATAGTGACCCTCGCCGCGAATGCGGTGCGGCCACAGCCGCAGCGTCTCGCCGATGCCGGGAGCGGCGTCCGCCGTCCAATCCGCCCGGCCGCGGTCGAACCCTTCGTAAGCATGCGCGTCCTCGATCGTAAATTCCGGATGAAGCTCGACGAATCGGCTGATCGCTCCTTCGTTCTCCTCCGGCGAAAACGTACATGTCGAATAGACAAGCCTGCCGCCGGGCTTCAGCATCTTCGCGGCGCTCTCCAGAATGTCGAACTGCCGAGTCGCGCACATCGCAACGTGATCGGGGCTCCACTGCGCGCAGGCGTCGGGATCTTTGCGGAACATCCCCTCTCCCGAGCAAGGAGCGTCGACCAGAATCCGGTCGAAGAACACGGGAAACCTGTCGGCGAGCTTGTCCGGCATCTCGTTCGTCACGACCGCGTTGCGGACGCCCAGACGCTCTACGTTCTGCGACAGTATTTTCGCGCGCGCGGGATGAGGCTCGTTGGCGACGAGCAGCCCCTCCCCGTTCATCCGGCCGGCCAGATGCGTCGTCTTCCCTCCCGGCGCGGCGCACAAATCGAGCACCGTTTCTCCCGGCCGAGGATCGACGAGCGCTCCGACGGCCATCGCGCTTGGCTCCTGAATGTAGATCAGCCCCGCCTCATGGTAAGGGTGCTTGCCCGGCCGATCTTCCTTGCCGTAATAGAAGCCTTCGGCCGCCCAGGGCACTCCGTTCAACGCGAATGGAGCGATTCGGGCAAGTTCCTCCGCGGAAACCTTTAACGGATTCACCCGCAGCCCCTGAGCTTTCTCCTCGTCGTAGCTGGCGACGAAAGCCTCATATTGCTCATGCAGAAGTTCTTTCATTTTATCCAGAAAAAGTGGCGGCAAATGCACTCCGATCAACCCTCGTCTTTCGTCGGCTTGGCCAGCTTCATGAACGCTTCGTTCACGTTTTTCATCCGCGCCTCGACTTTTTTCGCCGCCGCGTCCAGCGTGTAGCCGTCGTCCAGCAACTCCTTGATGAGCAGTATTTTTTTCACGCTCAAGTAATCGTATTTCCTCGTTGCCCCTTCCGCCTCCTTGGTCGACTGAAGGATGCCTTTGTCCTCCCAGTAACGGATTTGCCGCGTCGGCACGCCCGTAATGTCCGACACTTCCCCGATGCCGACGACCAGCTTGCTCAACAGGTCGAAATCGACCAAATACTGCAGTTCCTCGCTCGCGCTCAAAGTTATCACCGTCTCGATCCTAGGTTTGCGATTTATTTTACTACACTCGATTTCCAGCTACAACTTTTGTTATATTATTGACAACAATTGTAGTTTAGTTACAATTAGTGTTGTGCGGGTGCCTAGATCGCAAATTTCTTTCAGACAAAGGAGAGGTAAGCAATGCCGATCATTAACGTGGACTGCTGGGAAGGCTTCAACGAGGAACAAAAGAAACAATGGATTCAGACGTTAACCGACGCGACCGTCAAGCTGTTCAACCTTCCTCCGGACAAAGTTCTGGTCATTCTCCGCGAAACGTCGGTGACGAACTGGGGCCAGGCCGGCGTCGTCGCTTCCGACCCGGATTTCCTGGACAAAAGCCGGATTACCGAGGCAGCGGCAGGATGAGCGCCCTCTCCGCGCGGCATCGGGACAGTCTCGAAATGTTGAATGTCGCTCTCAAGCTGCTCGACGTGCCGGCCAATTACGTGTTGAACCGCGTGCGGGAAGGCTCCCAGAACGGCGAAGAGGTATGGATCTTCCGGTATGCGAAGCGTTCGGGCGCTTCGAATGGACTTGGAGGGGAGCATTATTCTTTTGTCGCGCGCAAGCGGGACGGACGCGTACTCGGCTGCACTTGGATGGATCGCAGCTTGGCGGACGGAGCTCTGCCGGAGAAAGATGCGGCCGCCGCATGCGCATGGCGGTTCCTCGACCGGGTTGCGCCGGGCTTGAGCGGACAGCTTGAGGTATTGTGGATCGAGCGGCACGACGAACGAATTGCGATCATCGAGAACGGCAAGCCGACAAGCATCATCATATCGGGGATGAAGGTAAAATGTCGCGACAAAGAAAATGACGACTACGCCTGGGTGGTCGCAGGACCGAACGAGGCCATCGTTACGTTCGAACGGGGCATCCGCTGGGTAGACGGCAGGGTGACGGAGAAATGGCTGCACGACGGTTGGCTGCAGGAACGTTGAAGACTCCCTAGGGCGTGTATGCAACCTCCGAGGACAGCAGATGTTGCCGAATTTTCGTTCCATGCAAGGAACTTTTGTGAAGGCGTACCGGGGTACGTCAAGCAAAAGTGACGCAGCAGGGGATGATAGATGCCCCTGAGCGGGTTTGCATACACGCCCTAGAGAGGTTGTTCGAAAAAGAGAGAGGCCATCCCTTGGTCATCTAAAAGACAACCTTGGGATGGCCCCGTCTCGTGCGGCGTTATCCGATCCGCGACGCTTCCGGCGTCAAGATCAACTGCCGAATTGCGCCCGGTGCAGCCTGCTGTAGGTGCCGCCGGCCTCGACCAGTTCCTCGTGCCGACCTTGCTCGGAGATGCCTTGATCGGAGACGACGACGATGCGATCCGCGCTGCGGATCGTCGCCAGCCGGTGGGCGATGACGAGCGTCGTGCGTCCCTGCGACAGCTCGGTCAGCGCCAATTGAATGGCCGCTTCCGTCTCGGTGTCCAAGGCGGAAGTCGCTTCGTCGAGAATGAGGATCGGCGGATTTTTCAGAATCATCCGCGCGATCGACAGCCGCTGCTTCTGCCCGCCGGAGAGCTTCACGCCCCGTTCCCCGATCAGTGTATCGAGTCCTTCCGGCTGCGAGCGGATCATCTCCTCCAACTGAGCGCGCCGCGCCGCATCCCAAATCTCCTCTTCGGTCGCGTGCAGCTTACCGTAAGCGATGTTCTCGCGGATCGAACCGTCGAACAGGAAGACGTCCTGCTGCACGATTCCGATGTGGGAGCGCAGCGACTCCAGCTTCATCTCCCGAATATCGATGCCGTCGACTTTAATCACTCCCGCGTCCACGTCATAGAATCTCGGCAGCAAGGAACAGAGCGTCGTCTTGCCCGCTCCGGACGGCCCCACGAGAGCAACCGTTTCTCCCGCTTGAATCGAGAGATTGACGTTAACGAGCACCTTATCCTTGTTTTCATATCCGAACGTAACGCCTTGGAAATCGAGGTCTCCCTTGACATGCTTCACCTCGACCGCATCCGGCGCATCGGCCACGTCCGGCTCCGTCTCCAGCAGCTCCAGAAAACGCTTGAAGCCCGCGATCCCTTTCGGATACGTCTCGATGACCGAGTTGATCTGCTGGATCGGCCCGAGGAAGACGTTCGAGAGCATGATGAACGCGATGAATTCACCGTAGGTCATACGGTCCTGAATGACGAACCAGGTTCCGCAGACGAGCACGAACAGCGATACGGCTTTCATCAAAATAAAGCTCAGCGACGAGTTCCAAGCCATGATGCGGTAAGCGACCAGCTTCGCCAGGCGGAAGCGGTTGTTGTTGTCGGCGAACTTGGCCATCTCGTGCTTCTCGTTGGCGAACGCTTGAACGACGCGGATGCCGCTGACGTTGTTTTCGACGCGCGCGTTGTAGTCGGCGATGTTCGCGAACATCTTGTCGAAGGCGACCGACATTTTGCGGCTGAAGTACAGCGACAGGTAGATCATCAGCGGTACGATGATGAACGTAAGCACCGCGAGCTGCCAGTTGATGCTCAGCATGATGCCGAACGCGCCGGCCAGCGTCATGATCGCGATGAACAGATCCTCCGGCCCGTGGTGCGCGATCTCGCCGATGTCCATCAGGTCGTTCGTCATCCGCGAGACGAGATGCCCTGTCTTGTTGTTGTCGAAGAAGCGGAACGACAGCTTCTGCACCCGGTCGAACAGCGCTTTGCGCATGTCCGTCTCGATGTTGATGCCCAGCTTATGTCCCCAATACGTGACCACATAGTGCAGTGCGGAGCTGACGATGTATACACCCAGCAAACCCAGGCAAGCGTATAAAATCCAGATCCAGTTGCCGCTCGGCAGCAAGTCGTCCACCACCCGGTTGACCGCAATCGGAAACGCCAGCTCCAGCAGAGCCGCCAAGATGGCGCAACTGAAATCGAGAATGAACAGACTTCTGTAAGGTCTGTAATAAGCAAAAAAACGTCGCAGCATGAAGCTTCGTGCCCTCCCAATCAAGCTATGATCATAATGATTATTCAATTGCGATTGATAATCATTATCATATTGATGATAGCGGGCATGGGAGAAAAATGCAATGGATTTTATTCGTGTGATTCTTGTACATTTCTGACCGCCTCCACAGACGGGTTGCAGCACGAAACACCGACCGCTGGCTCGCTCTAAGCCGACACAGCCGGGTTGCAGCACGAAACACCGACGCTGGCTCGCTCTAAGCCGACACGACCGGGTTCCAGCTCAAAAAACCGACGTCGGCTCGCTCTAAGCCGATACGGTCGGGTTGCAGCACGAAACACCGACGCTGGCTCGCTCTAAGCCGACACCGTCGGGTTGCAGCACGAAACACCGACCGCTGGCTCGCTCTAAGCCGACACGGGCGGGTTGCAGCACGAAACACCGACCGCTGGCTCGCTCTAAGCCGACACACTCGGGTTGCAGCACGAAACACCGACAACGGCTCGCTCTAAGCCGACACACTCGGGTTCCAGCACGAAACACCGACAACGGCTCGCTCTAAGCCGACACGGGCGGGCTGCAGCACGAAACACCGACAACGGCTCGCTCTAAGCCGACACAGTCGGGTTGCAGCACGAAACACCGACCGCTGGCTCACTCTAAGCCGACACAGGCGGGTTGCAGCACGAAACACCGGCGCTGGCTCGCTCTAAGCCGACACGGCCGGGTTCCAGCTCAAAAAACCGACGTCGGCTCGCTCTAAGCCGACACGGTCGGGTTGCAGCACGAAACACCGACCACGGCTCGCTCTAAGCCGACACCGTCGGGTTGCAGCACGAAACACCGACGCTGGCTCGCTCTAAGCCGACACCGTCGGGTTGCAGCACGAAACGCCGACGACGGCTCGCTCTAAGCCGACACAGTCGGGTTGCAGCTCTACCTTTTCAGATCAGCAGCCCGCCCGTATCCCGCCTAAACTTCCACCGTCTCGATCGACGCCCCGTTTCTGAGCGTGTTGCCGATCGTGCATACTTCTTCGGCGGCTTCGATCAGCTCCCGCTTGTAGGCGTCGTCCAGCGAGGAGGGCAGCTTGAGCGTCACCTTAAAATCCGTGAACCGGTCCGTTACGCCTTTCCCCTTGCGCACCGTCACATCGATCTGGATCTCCGAGGCATCGTAGTCGATTTCGTCGTGGGCCAGCTTTTTCTGCATCGAGATCGAGACGCACAGACCAAGCGCCGCTTCCAACAGCTCCTTCGGGTTAAGTCCGCTCAGGTTCGGTCCGATGCTTCCGATGACCTGCAATCCCGCTCCGTTGTAAATGACGTTCTGGCCTTGCGTGATTTTCACCGTTGTCATCGCTGTATCTCTCCTTGGATGTCTTATTAAACGTAGTGGCAGGCGACCCGGTGGTCCGCCTGTACTTCCCTGACGACAGGAGGCTCGACCTTGCACTTGTCCGTCGCCAGCGGGCAGCGCGTGTGGAATACGCAGCCTTGCGGCGGGGACAGCGGAGACGGAATCTCGCCCTTCAAGATGATCCGCTCCTTCAGCCGGCTGCGGGTATAGTCGGGCACGGCCGACAGCAGCGCTTTCGTATACGGATGCTGGGGGGCCTGGAACAGATCGTCCGTCAGCGCCTCCTCGACGATCGTCCCCAGGTACATGATGCCGATGCGGTCGGAAATGTAGCGGACGACGCTGATGTCGTGCGTGATGAACAGCATCGTCAAACCAAGCTCCGTCTGCAGCTCGCGCAGCATGTTCAGAATTTGCGACTGAATGGACACGTCCAACGCCGACACCGGCTCGTCGCAGATCATGATTTTCGGATTAACGATGAGCGCTCGGGCCAGCCCGATCCGCTGCCGCTGCCCTCCGGAAAATTCGTGCGGATAGCGAAAATAATGCTCCGGCTGCAAGCCGACGACTTCGAGGATGCGGAACACTTGCTCCTGACGCCGCTGCCGATCACCTATCTTATGAATAATGAGCGGCTCTTCGAGAATGTCGCCGATCCGCTTGCGCGGATTCAAGGAAGAGAGCGGGTCCTGGAAGACGAACTGGATCTCGTTGCGGAACTTGCGCAGCTCCTGCTTCGACAGCTTGACGAGATCCTGTCCCCGGTAGAGCACTTCTCCCGAGCTGGCCGGCGTGAGGCCGAGAATGGCGCGCCCGGTCGTGCTCTTGCCCGAGCCCGACTCGCCGACGAGGCCGTACGTCTCTCCTTCGTACAGACGAAAGGACGCTTCCCTGACCGCGTTCACGTAAGCTTTGGCCCCGAACAGCTTCCCGAACGAACCGTATACCGGAAACTTCTTCGCCAGCCCGTTGACTGACAATATCGGTTCAGCCGCCGACCGTTTCGCCATCGCCGCTCCTCCTCTCTTCCAGACGGTTGATCTTCTCGTAATGCCAGCACTTCACCCGATGCCGCTCGTCCGCCTGCACCATCTCCGGGTCTTCGTTGCGGCACTTCTCGTCGGCGTATGGGCAGCGGGTCGAGAATCCGCAGCCGCGCGGGATGTCGAACAGCGAAGGAACGGTCCCTTCGATGACGTGCAGCTTCTCGCGGCGGTCGCCCTCCAGCTTCGGAATCGACTTCAGCAGCCCCCGCGTGTACGGATGCAGCGGAGATCGGAACAACTGCTCCGTTGTCGCCTCCTCGACGATCCTCCCCAAGTACATCACCTTGACGCCGGTGCAAATTTCCGATACGACTCCGAGATCGTGCGTAATGAACAGCACGCCCATACCGAGCGTCCGGTTGAGCTCCGTGATCAGCTCCAGAATTTGCGCCTGGATCGTCACGTCGAGCGCGGTCGTCGGCTCGTCGGCGATGAGCAGCTTCGGCTCGCAGGCCAGCGCCATCGCGATCATCGCGCGCTGCTGCATGCCGCCGGACAATTGGTGCGGATAATCGTCCACCCGCGTCTCCGGCGAAGGAATGCCCGTCAGGCCCAAAATCTCGATCGCCTTCTTGCGCGCCTCTTTCTTGGACAGCTTGCGGTGAAGGCGAAGCGCCTCCTCGATCTGATTGCCGATCGTATATACCGGATTAAGCGAAGTGAGCGGGTCCTGGAAAATCATCGAGATATCGTTGCCGCGAACGGCCCGCAGCTTGGACAGCGGCATGTCCAGCAGATTCTGGCCCTCGAACCGGACTTCGCCCTCGTACTCGACCGAATCGGTATGCTCGAGCAGCCTCAAGATGGACTGGGACATGACGCTCTTCCCGCAGCCCGACTCGCCCACGATGCCGATAATCTCGCCGCGGTCCATGGAGAAGCTGACCCCGCCGACGGCCGTCACTTTTCCCCGCTCCGTATGAAAATGCGTCTTCAAGTTGTTGATTTCCAATAGAGGCGCCTGCTTCATAACGTCCCCTCCGTCCCGTTCGATGTCATGATTTCTTCTGCTTCAGCTTCACGCGAGGGTCGAGAAAGTCCCGCAAGCCGTCCCCCAGCAGATTCAAGCCGAGAACGGACAAAATGATGAATACGCCTGGGAACACGACCATCCACCACGCCTTGTAGATGACCAGCTTGCCCGCATGGAGAATGTTGCCCCAGCTCGCTTCCGGAGCCGGAATGCCCGCCCCGAGGAAGCTCAGCGCCGCTTCGGAAATGATCGCCTCCGCGAAGACGAACGTCGCTTGCACGAGCAGCGGAGACAGCGTGTTGACGGCGATATGCTTCCAGAGAATGCGAGAGTCGCTCGCCCCTTGGGCGTGCATCGCTTCGATATAGGTCTGCTCCCGGACAACGAGCGCCGACGAGCGGACGACCCGGGCGATGTTCGGCGTAAATACGATCGTCAGCGCGATAATGACGTTCATCGCGGACGCGCCCAGCGCAGCCATCAGGGCGATGGCGAGCAGCACGCCGGGAATGGCGATCAAGCCGTCGCAGATGCGCATTAAAATATGATCCAGCGTTTTGTAGTAGCTGGCGTAAATTCCGATCACAAGGCCGAGCAGCGAGGACAGCAGCGATACGACCAAGCCTACGCTGAGGGAGACCCTCGCTCCGTACACGATTCTCGTCATCAGATCCCGGCCGAATTCGTCGGTTCCGAGCAGATGGGCGCCGCTGGGCGGCTGCAGACGTTCGGTGACTTTCATCGCGTACGGGTCGAACGGCATCAGATAAGGCCCGATAGCCGCGATCAAGATGAACAGCGCGAACAGGACGGCGCCGATGACCAAGCCGTAATTGCTTCTGAACCGGCGGAAGCGCAAGGCTCGCTGCTCTTTTTTCAGCCGCCTGCTCATCGCGATGATATTTTCTTTCGCCATGATGCCTTCTCCTCCCTATTTGCGGTCCAGACGAACGCGTGGATCCACCGCGCCGTACAGCAGGTCGACGATCAGATTGATGCCCACATAGATGAGCGTGACGATCAGTACGACGCCCTGAATGACGGCAAAATCCCTGCGCACGACCGAGTTCAGGATGAGCTGGCCCAGTCCGGGAATATTAAAAATCGACTCCACGACGACCGCTCCCGTCACGAGCGTGCCGAAAGTCTGGCCGATGACGGTCAGAATCGGCAGGAACGCGTTGCGGAAGGCGTGCTTCGTCAGCACCGTCAGCTCCCGCAGCCCTTTGGAACGGGCCGTCTTGATATAGTTCAGGTTCAAAATCTCCAGCATGGACGAGCGGGTCATTCTCGTGATGAGCGCCGCCTGAATGGCGCCCAGGGAAAGCCCCGGAAGAATCAAATATTGCAGATGTTCCCACAGCCCCTTGCTCAGCGGCTCATACCCCGCCACCGGCAGCCATTGTAGCTGGACGCCGACGATCAGCATCAGGAACAAGCCGAGCAGGAAGCTCGGGATCGCAAGTCCCAGCAGCGATACGCCCATTAGCGAGTAATCGACGGCCGTGCCTCTCTTGTATGCGGCGATCATGCCGAACGGAATCGCCAGCACGAGCGCGATCGCCTGTCCGAGAATCGCCAGGGAAAGCGTAGGGCCGATATGCTCGACGATCGCTTGTCCGACGGACTGGCGCATGAAGATGGAGTCTCCCAGATCGCCTCTGAGCACGCCCGAAACCCAATGCATGTACTGCTCGTGCACGGGGCGATTTAATCCGAGCTGCTCGTTCAGCGCCCGAATCTCCTCCTCCGAAGCCTCAATGCCCAGCATGGCGGCCGCCGGGTCCCCCGGCGTCAGGTGAATGATCAGGAAGATCGCGACCGTGACGACGAACAATACGGGAATCAGAGACAGGAGCCTTTTCGCAATGTAAACCAGCATGAAATCCCCTCGTTCGTTGTCGAATAAGACTGGCGTCTTCGATTGTATTCCATTGTTGCCGATTCATCAATAGAAGGAGGGTGTCGGCTAAGTTACGAAGTAACTTGTCACACCCTCCTCTAATGGAGACGACTATCTTATTTCGCGCTTATTTCGCGATTTTCGCGTTCCACACCAGCGGAGTTTTGAACAGCTCGAAGCCTTCCAAGTTCTTCGACGTCGCCACGAGGATGTTGTAATGCCCGATAACCGTGGACGAACCGAATTCGTACAGGAACTGCTGCAGCTTCTCCCATTCCGCCTTGGCCGCTTCCGGAGTCGCCGCGCCGCGAATGTCGATCAGCGCCTGCTTCACGGTGTCGTTGTTCAGACCGGCCCAGTCCGGGTTGACGGCGAGCAATTGCGGAGGAGTCGGCTGATAACCCGTGCTCGCTACGAACAAATCCCATTTGCTGCGGTCGTTCTTCGTCTCCAGGAACGTTGGGAAGTCGAAGTTGTCGACTTTGACGTTCATGCCGATCTGGCGGAGCTGCTCTTGAATGACCAGCGTAGCCGTGTACATCTCGGCGTAATCTTTCGTCGTCAGCAGCGTGACTTCTTCTCCGTTATAGCCGGCTTCCGCGAGAAGCTTCTTAGCCTTCTCTTGGTCGGCCTGGTTGTAGTACTCCTTGCCGGCGTCGTTCGCCCATTGCACTTGACTGCTGCTCAGGTAGCCCGGAGCGAGCGAGTACAGCTCCGGCTTGGCGAAGCTCGCCAGCAGGATTTCGTCGTTGTTCAGCGCCGCGATAACCGCTTGGCGGATCGTCTGATTCGCGAACAAACCTTCGGAAGTGTTCAGGAACGCGGTCAGCGCCCCGCCCGGGAACGTCTGCACGTCTACGTTCTTGTCAGCGGCAAGCTCGTCGTAGCTCTCGATCGGAATGCTGTCGGCCACGTCGTATTTACCGGTCTTGACGCCCGCGATACGCGTCGCATGGTCGGTGACGAAGTGGAAATACAAGTTTTCCGTAGGCGCGTCCTTGCGTCCGTAGTAGCCGCTCGGCTCCGCCTCGATGCCTTGGTAATCTTCGTTTCTAACCAGATGAATATACTGATCCTGCTTCCATTCCTTGAACTTGTAAGGACCTGTGCCGATGTACTCCGTAATGCCTTCCGGAGGCGCGGATTCCACGATCTCCTTCGGCAGGATCGAAGGGAATTGCGCTTGGGAAGCGATCAGGATGAGCACGTCCGAAGCCGCCTTCTCGACCGTTAATTTTACCGTATAAGCGTCGACCGCTTCGAACTTCGCGTTCGTCAGCAGCACCTTGGCGCGGGACGACGTCGTGAGCCAACGGTTCATCGAGGCGACGACGTCTTCGGAAGTCATCTCTTTGCCGTTGTGGAACTTCACGCCTTGGCGCAGCTTAAACGTATACGTCAAGCCGTCCTCGCTTATCTCCACCGATTCCGCCAGCTGCGGCTGCGGCTCGTAGTTAGCGTTCAAAGTGTACAGCTGTTCGAAAATGTTGCCCGCCGTATCCAGCGCTACGGCCGATACCGTGATCGCGGTATCCAATGTCGGAGGCTGCGCCGTGAGGGCGATGTTCAGTTCGTTCTTATATTCCTTGGCATTCTGCTCCTGAGACGGGCTGGCGCTGCCGGCCGGACTCTGTGAAGCATTCTGGCCGCCGCTGTTCGAATTGTCTTTACTGCATGCGGCCAGCACCGTTGTTAACAATAATACCAATGCCAGCAAGCTGATCTTGTTGAATTTCATTCTGTCGTTCTCCCCCTGGTCGTGATGCGGAATTTTCGGAATTTTTAGAAAACATACTATTCCGAGTTGATATAATGGAATACTAAATCATTTTACTGGGGTTGTCAACGACAAAAATAGCCCAATCCTCATAGGACTTGGGCTTTAAGCGCACCGGCGGGCCCGGACTCGTCAACAATTTTTTTAATCCTGACAAACAGATGTCAACAAAGAGCGGTTATGATGATTTCAGACGGCGGGTTCGCCGGTTCACTTAATCGCGAAGGGAATGGAACATCTCATGAGTAAAGAGAAAAATAAAGTCGGGTTCATTATGGCGGGGCTTCTGCTCTCCATCCTCATGGCGTCGATGGACAACACGATCGTGGCTACGGCCATGGGAACGATCGTCGGGGAGATGGGCGGGCTTGACAAATTCGTCTGGGTGACGTCCGCTTATATGGTCACGGAGATGGCGGGGATGCCGATCTTCGGCAAGCTGTCCGACATGTACGGGCGCAAGCGGTTTTTCATCTTCGGCATCATCGTGTTCATGATCGGATCGGCCCTGTGCGGCACGGCCGACTCCATCGTGATGCTCAGCATCTACAGAGCAGTGCAAGGGATCGGCGCAGGCGCCATGGTATCGATCGCGTTCACGATCATGTTCGACGTCGTGTCCCCCGAGAACAGAGGGAAAATGATGGGGTTGTTCGGAGGGCTGTTCGGTCTGTCGAGCATAGCCGCGCCGATGGTCGGCGGATACATCACGGACCATCTGCGTTGGGAATGGATCTTCTACATCAACTTGCCGCTCGGCTTGATCGCGTTCGTGCTGATCGCATTGTTCTACAAGAAGTCGGCCGCCCATTCCAGACAAAGCATTGATTACTTGGGCGCGACGCTGCTCGTCGGAGCGATCGTATGTCTCATGATGGCTTTGGAGCTCGGCGGAAAACAGTATGCCTGGGGCTCGCCTCAGATTCTCGGACTGTTCGCGGGTTTCCTCGTGTTGGCGCTGCTGCTGATCTTCGTGGAAAAAAGAGCGGCCGAACCGATCATCTCCTTCCGGATGTTCCAGAATCGGCTCTATACGACGAGCAACGTCATCGCCATGTTCAGCGGAGCCGCCTTCATGTCCGCGTCGGTGTTCATTCCGATCTACATCCAGGGCGTGCTGGGAGGCACCGCGTCCAATGCCGGACTCGTTCTGCTGCCGATGATGATGGGGTCCGTAGTGACGGCTACGCTGGGAGGTTTCCTGATGACGAAGCTGCCCTATCGAACGATTCTGGTGCCTCCCCTCTTCCTGCTCGTGGCCGGGCTCATTCTGCTGACGGGGATTACGGCGGAATCGCCGCGTATTCTCGTCACCGTCTATATGATTCTGATCGGTCTCGGCGTAGGCGCGACCTTCTCCGTTCTCAGCACGTCGGCCATTCAATCTTTTCCGGCGACGCAGCGCGGGGCCGCCAACTCTACGCTTAACTTCAACCGTTCGCTCGGCATGACGCTCGGAATTACGATCTTCGGCATCATTCAAAGCCACTTGCTCACAGGCAAATTGACATCGGCATTCGCGAGCGGCGGATCCTCTTCCGTGCCAGCGAACCTGGACTACGGCGATCCGTACGTCCTGTTGAATCCCGAGCTCAGCCGAACCTTCGACGCCGGCGTGCTGGACGTCGTCCGGTCGGGGCTCGCTTCATCGATCGGCGCGACGTTCGCATGGGCGCTCCTTCCCGCCATTCTTGCCCTGGTGACAGCCCTGTTCATGAGCAACGAGAAGCTCGACCCGGCGGCGGAGGTCGACAGTTACGCGACGGCGCATTGACGGCGCCGGAAGTTACGATCGGGAGGAACGGATATGAAGCTCGAAAGAATGATGGCTATTACGATTCTTCTCTTGAACAGAAAGCGAGTGCAGGCGAATGAGCTGGCCGAGCGGATGGAAGTGTCTCTGCGCACGATCTACCGCGACCTGGAGTCGTTAAGCCTGGCGGGAATCCCGATCGTCTCCTACACCGGAGCCGAAGGCGGCTTCGAGATCATGGACAGCTTCCGGCTGGACCGGCAGCTGCTGTCCTTCGCCGAGCTTGCTTCGCTGTTCACTGCCCTGAAGGGGCTTCAATCGACTCGTGCGCTGAACGACTCCGGCATGGAAGCCCTGCTCGGCAAAGTCGGCGCGCTGCTCTCGCAGGCGGAACGTGATCGGCTATCGGAACGCCAGCAGGTTGTGGTCGACTTTACCCCTTGGCGCAACAGCGAGACCGAGCGCCGCAAATACGAGACGCTGCAGACGGCGACCGCCGAGACGAAGCTCGTCCGCTTCGCCTACACCGACGGCCAGGGAGGCGAATCGGAACGCAGCGTCGAGCCGGTGGGGCTGGCGCTCAAGGGGTACTCCTGGTACCTTCACGGATATTGTCTGACTCGCGAGGATTATCGGATCTTCAAGCTTTCGCGGATTCGGGATTTGCAGATGCTGGCCGAAGGCTATCGACGCAGGGGAGCGGATCTGGCCGAATTGAACCGGCGGATGAAGGCGCCCGTGGAGCAAGCGGCGCCCCGCGTCGATCTGGTGCTGCGGATTTCGGGCGAAGGAAAGGTAGCGGCCATCGACTGGTTCGACGAGAGCGAGATCGAGAAGCAGCCTAACGGCTCGCTTCTCGTGCGAACCTCTCTTCCCGAAGGAAAACAGCTGATCGGATTTCTGCTTCAATCGGGGACCGATGTCCTTGTGCTGGAGCCCCCTCGCATTGCCGAGGAAGTAAGGAAAACGGCGCTGGAAATCGCGCAGATGTATTCGGCTTCCCAAATCAACGAATAGAAAGGAAGGGTTGGCAATGGAACTTCAAGGCAAAGTGGCGATTGTTACGGGAGGCTCGCGGGGAATCGGCCGCGCCTCCTCCCTCCTGCTCGCCGAGCGGGGAGCGCGGGTAGTCGTCAATGATTCGGCGGCGAACTTATCCGCCGCCGAACAGCTCGCAGAGAAGATAACGGCCCGCGGCGGGGAAGCGATGGCGCTGCAGGCGGACGTTCTTCGCGAGGAGGAATTCGCCCGTCTCGTCGATGCGGCTCTGGCTTCATACGGCCGCATCGACATTCTGGTGTGCAACGCCTCCATCGACTTCGAAGCCGCTCCTTTCGCGGATCTGACCTGGAGCTCTTTCGCGGCGAAAGTGCTGCACGAATTAAAAGCCGCGTTCGTACCGACCCAAGCCGTCATTCCCTATATGATGGAACGGCGTTACGGCAGGCTCGTTTACGTATCCGACACGTTGGGCAAAGACCCTTCGCCCTGCATGATCTCCCAAGGCACGGCCAAGGGCGGCCTGGATTCCTTCGCCGCGTACATCGCGCAAGAGCTGGGAGCGCAAGGCATTACCGCCAATGTCGTCGCGCCGGGGCACGTGAATACGGAAGCGAGCGATGGCAGCGCGCTGTCTGCGCACGAAAGGGAGGTCGTCGGTCGGTTTACGCCTCTTGGCCGCATAGCCGAACCCGACGACGTGGCCTCGGTCATCGCTTTCCTGGCGAGCGACGATGCCCGCTTTCTGACCGGCACGTATACGCCCGTCACCGGCGGATTAACGATGGAGTGAGCGGCCGCGGCCTAATCAAGCAGCCCCTTCGGGACAATGCCTTCGAGAGCCGCAACGATCTCCCGCGCTTTCTTCAACGTTCGAGGGCCTTGCGGAACGCCTCCCCGTCTATGCAGCAGCATCCATCTCAGGCATGCGATTCCCTCGAACAGGCGGAGCTCCTCCGGGGGGATCGGATTTTCCTTGAGATACGCGACGCGAAATGCCGAAGCGAGCTTGTCCGAAACGTAAATGCGGCCGAGGACGAACGCCCAAGCGAAATCGTACCTGTAATCCCCTGCTTGCCCGTTCGTCAAGTCGATGACCGCGTATTCGCCGTTGCGCTCGACGATATTTTGCAGATGATAATCTCCGTGGATGAGCCGATCGCTCGTCTCGGGAATGCGGGCAACGAGCTGTCGCAAGGTTTGTTCAAGATCGGGATGAGCTTCGATTCCAGGAAAAAAGTAGGCGGCCATCTCGTACTTCGGCAGCTCCACGCTTCCGAACGCTTCGACCGGAATCCGATGAATCGCCGACAAAATGCGAGCCAACGCAGTCATCGTCCCGACGTTCGCCTTAGTGACGGGCTCTCCGCCATAACGAGTGAGCAGCGCCTGATGTCCGCTGGCGTCGATTCCCCAGCCGAGCGTCTCCGGCACTGCGACTCCCCGCTGGCTCAAAGCCGTAAGCAACCGATATTGAAACCCAATATCCGGATTGGAGTCTTTGTTCCATCTTTTCAGCACGAAGCTGTCCCGCTCCGTATCGATTCTCGTAACTTCGGCCTCGAAGCCTTGATTCATGCCGCGAACGGATAAGGTCCCGGGCTGCGCCAGCAGCTTTTCCAGCGCCGGGGTTCCGTCCGCCCAGCGAATGCTCTCTACCGGATTGCTCAACGCTCTCTTCCTTCCCATTATTTCCTCAAACTCATCGCTTCGAAAGCATGGCGAGTCACGCAGCGCTCCAGCCAGGCCGCGTCCAGCCCCTGCTCCGCCGCGAAGGGAAAGAAATCGGTAAACAGTCGGTGGTAAGGCTTCAATTCCCCGCCGCGCTCCTCTCCGACCGTGTACCATCCCGTATCCTGCGACAGCAATATCCGATCTCCGACGCCCAGTTCGATCAACCGCCGGAGCAGCTCCGCATGCTTGTCGTATGTGCCCGGCAAGATGGAATCGATGGAAATCCACATTCCTTGGGCAGCCAGCCTCTGAGGAACGGTCAGATCGCTGGAAGATTGCGCATGAATCCAAATGAAACGTTCCCGGTCGAATCCCGCCTCTTCCATCAACCGCGCGGCATGCGCGGCGACATCGTCCCCGATCGTATGGCACTGGATCGGAAGCCCGGTATCCAGCGATGCGCGCATCGCCGCTCTCAAAATCTTCTGCTGGGTATCGTCGATGGCCGTTCCGTCGTTCAGCGCGATCTTGATAAAACCGGGGTACACGCCGCTGTCCCCGATCCCGCGCTCCGCTTCGCGAACCCACCGGGCGGCCAGCTCCCGCTCGTCTTCCCGATAGACGAACGGCGCCAAATAAGGCTTCTTGTAATAACCCGTGTTGGCGATAATGCGAACTCCGGTCCGCTCGGAAAGGCGCTTCAACACGTAAGGGTCCCGTCCCAAAAATTCCGGCGCGCAATCGACGAAAGTCGAGCAGCCCGCCTTCTTAAGCTCCAGCAGGTAAGGCTCGACTTCCGCGACAACCTCGTCCGCATCGTAATCCTCCGGAGTCAGCTTCCCGTCTTCGACGAATCCGACCATGACGTGCTCGTGCTCCAGAATCCGTCCCGCTTCTTCTTCCCCGATCATGCCCGTAACGGTGCGCAGCATCGATCCGATCTCCTCCTTGGAATCCTTTTCCTTCATTGTAACTTGACCGCGCCTCCCGGCAAAGCGCCGAAATTCGCCGACGGCCGCCGGAGCAGTACGAGCGGCTCGGCCTGACATCGACGTAAACATGGAAATCCCTCTGGCACGCGCAGCAGCGTTCGCCAGAGGGATTTGTTCTACATATGCTGTCTCGCTTCGAGAGGATGGCCGATCGTCGGGAACTCCGCGATGCGCAGCTTCGCGCCGCCGTAAGGAACGAGCTCCAGATCCACGTTCGGCTGACCGACAGCGTTCGGATGCAGCGGCGGGGTCCCGGCGTTGTTGCCTTCCATCTTCCAATCGCGCACCAGCCGGCCCTTCGCTTTCAATCGAACGGGGGGATGGCTCGCGTCGAAAGGCTGGCAGGCGACGTCGTCAAAGCTGATCTCGTACTCGTTGTCCGCTAGCAATCCGTATTTCCACGGAGAGCCGGGGTACACTTCCCAATCGTGGAACTTCTCCCTCTGCTGCAGCAGCTGCCAGTTCTCCTGAATCGGCAAGGCGTACACGAGCGGTCCCCGCTCCACGCTGACGGCGAGCAGATTGCGGGCGACGGTCTTGACCTTCATCGGCAGAAGCAGCGTCAGCCTGTCTCCGTCGGACCATTCGCGGCTAAGCTTGGCATAGCCCCGTTCGACCGTCAGCGACGCTTCTTCCCCGTTCACGGTCACGATCGGCCGCTCGCACCATTCGGGAATACGCAGCGAAAGGCCGAATTCGGCCGGGCGGTCGAGCGTCAACTCGATGTCCACCGTCTCGCGGAACGGATAATTGCCGCGAACCTTCAACGTCGCTTCGGCTGTCGCGCCAACCGTTCCGACTTGCGCCGTTATCGTGCAAGGCGCATACGATACCGCCGCCAGGCCGCCTTCGCCGTCCCGCATCCACAGATGCGAAGCCAGCTTCGGCCAGCCCTGGTGCATGTTCGCCGTGCAGCAGCCGAAGTTGGGCTCCAGGCCGAACAGATTGGCCTCGGCGCCGTTGCTCCAAGCGCGGGGAGCCACGTTGCAGACGATCTGGTTCACCTGCTGGTCGTATTGGTGGGACGTCCAGTCCTTGGAGATCGTCGCCGGCAAGGCGTTAAACGCCACCTTCTCCAGAATGTCGCCGAAGCGCCCTTCCCCGAACACTCTTGTCAGCTGCTCCATGGAGAACATGTACTCCACGACGGCGCACAGCTCCACGCCTTGGCTCGGATGGGTGCCCGACAGCCACTCGTCTCCCGAAAACATGCCGTGGGCCTGTCCGTGATACGTCATCAGGCTGTCGATGCCGCGATGCACCGCTTCCCGCTCCCGGGGATCGCCGGTCAGCTCGTACAGAGCGCCGGGAGCCTTGATGCCCATCGCCACGTTCACGACATGCGTTTTCCAATCCCATTGCTCCACCTTGCGCCAGAACGGAAAATCGCGGAACACGTCCGTCCAGCCGGTCGTCTGATCCGCCACGAGGCTCGCCAGCTCCAGGAGACTCTCGTCCCCGGTTTTCCGATAGAGCCACTGGATCGACAGCAGCATCTCCATGCCGCGCGCCTCCGCCCAGCCGCGCAGCGGATGCACCTCGATCCGGCTGCGCACGTACCGGAAATACGAAGTCAGAAACGGAACGATTCGCTCGTCCCCCGTCGCCTCCCCGTATTGCGTCAGCACCTTCAGCATGATCATGTAGTGCCACCAATCCTGCTTTTTGTCGACGTCTCCGTTGACCGTCTCAATGCTCTCCGGACCGAACGAGCCGTCCTCTCGCTGGCTGGCCAGCGACCATTCCACCCAGCGCTTCGCCTTGGCGATCAGGCCTTCGTCCTCCAGCAAATAAGCCAGCGGAAGCAAACCGTCCAAGTAGTACGGTCCCCGCTCCCAGCTCTCGCCCTTGCCGCCGATCCAGCCGTTGTCGGGCCCGACGTCCGCCCAGTGCTCCTCCAGATGCCCCGTCAGCCCGTCCGCCTGAATCCGCAGTTGATCCCGAAGCCACTGCTCCGGCTTGATCGCTCCGAGCGGGAGCGCTTCGAATGCCGCATGCCGTTTGCTCATTATGAATACCTCGCTTATTCGGAAAGTAGGTTCTCTCCCTCCGAATATAGCACTGCGGCGTCCATTCTCCGATAGCCTAACTCACACACTTTTTGTCGGATCGCAACTTCGCTATACTAGGACGTGTATGCATGCGCGCCCTAGAAAGACAATCCGCGAACGGAGGCATTCGAATGCTGCAATTCATCGCTCCGCCCTTGCCGCATTTCACTACGTGCGGCGAAGATACATATCCCGCCGGAGGCAAGCATGCGGACCGCTCCGGCATCGGCGTGTTCGATCTGCTGGTCGTCACCCGCGGCTGCCTGTACATGGCGGAAGACGATCTTCCCGTAGTCGTGCCGGCTGGAGGCTTCGGCCTGCTGCGCCCGGACCGCGCCCACCGGACGACGGAGCCTTGCCGGGAGGAAACCCATTTCTACTGGCTCCACTTCCAGACGCTCGGAGACTGGCGAGAGTCGGACCCGGCGAATCCCGCGGGTCTGCCGCAGCTCTCCGAGAGCGGCTACTCCACCCTCGTTCCGTTCGCGCATTATTTGCCGCAGTCCGGCATGCTGCAATCGCCGGACGACGCTTGTTCGCGGCTGCGCCGGCTGCTCGCGCTGCAAGCGGAGATGTCCGCTGCCTCCCATTGGAGACGGCAGCTGCTCTTCCAGGAGCTGCTGCTGCAGCTTCACGAAGAAACGAGCCTCCCGGCAGGAGGCTCGTATTTGGCGATCGCCGAAGAAGCGGCCGCATTTCTGCGCCGCCATTTTCGGGAGACGTTCACCTATAAAACGATGTCGGATGAATTGCATTTCCACGCCAACTATATTTCGCTCTGCATGAAGCGCGCTTACGGCTGCACGCCGCTCGACTACTTGACCCGCTACCGGATCGAGCAGGCCAAACGGCTGCTCGTCGATACGGACGACGCGGTCGGAACGATCGCCGAGAACGTTGGTTTCGGGTCTTTCCCGCATTTCGTGCGCTGCTTCGGCCGGCTCGCCGGCACGACTCCGAAGGCGTTCCGCATGAGATTCCGCCGGCCGTAAGAAGCCCCTCTCTCATCGGCTAACGAAGCTTGTCCAAGGCTCTGTCCGCGAACCGGCGGTGCTTCTCCCGCATCGCCCTTTCGACGGATGGCTCCAACCCCCAATCGGACAGTCGCGAAGCCGGCTTCAGCGCGGCGTACAGATCCCAGACGGGAAGATTCCCGGCGTCGATTCCGCCCGCGGACGACAAGTATCGCGCCGTCAACGCTTCCATCGCCTCTTCCCCGTAAGCCCACAGCATCTCCAGCCGCGCATTGCCGAGATCAGCCAGAGGATCTCCCAGGGCGGCATCCTCCCAGTCGATGACGGCGGCCAGCCGGCCTCCGTTCCAGAGGACGTTGCCCGGCCAGAAATCCCCGTGCAGCAGCGCGGTCCGATTGCTCCGCTCCGGTGGCCATGCCCGCTCCAGCGCATCCCTGATGCGGCCTTCACTCAACGATTCGTCGAGCCGATCCGGCCTGGCGGCCACCCGCTCCGCGACCAGCTCGTCCTGCCGCGGAAGGAACGCCAGCTCCTCCAAGCCGCCGTCGGACCGATGTATCGCGGCCAGAGCTTCCGCCATTCGGCGAGCGTGCTCGTTGCTGTCCGCCGGAACGTATTCCCGTTCATGCTCGATGTATTCGATCGCAACATAAGGCGAAGGCAGCGTCTCGCCAGACTCGTCGTATCCGTACGGCTCGGGCGCGGGCGCTCCCGCCGCGCGCAGCCATTGCAGCAGTTGGAATTCGTGCGCGGCGATGCGCGGATCGCGCGCGAGATCGGCTTGTCCGTGCTGACGGACGACGATCTTGCGCGCGCTTCCGTCGGCCAGCTCGAGCTCAAGTCCGACGACCCGCGCGGACACTCCCCCCGGCAATTCCCGTGCGCGCAGCAGCCGGGCTCCCGGCATTATCTTCGAAGCGATCGCCTCCAGCGGCTCTCTCATCGTCAACCCTCTCCCGCTAACCATTGTCTTCATACCCCCGCCAACGCGAGGCGAATGCGAAGCTCGCAACCAGACGGCGAGCCGTCCGCCGCCGCCCCGGCCCGCACCGTCATCTCTCCGTCGAGCAATTCCACCCTCTCCCTCATCGAAGCGAGTCCGAACCCGGGCTCCGACGCGGAGAACGGCTCTCCGTCGCTGACGAGAAGGAAGACCAGCGCTTGTTCCTCTACCCGCAGCGTAAACCGAAACCGCCTGCTGCCGCCATGGCGAATTCCGTTTGTAAAGCCTTCCTGAAGCGCATGGTAGAGCACGTTGTCCGCAAGCTTGCCCAGCGTAAAGCCCGGAGGCAGCTGGATTTTCTCCTCGACCGCAATTTCCATCGTATCCTCGGCGAAACGAATCAATTCGTCAAGCAGGGCGGGCAGAGGGATCGCTTCCTCCTCCCCCGACGCCAACAGTCTGACCGTGCTTCGAATGTCGTTCAGCCCTTTCCGCACCAGCTCGTCGAGCAGATCCAGCTTCTCCTGCGGCACGCTGCCGTCCGCGCCGGACAGCCGCTTCGTCGCCTCCAATTGCACGATCGCCGCCGTAAGCGTATGACCGACGACATCGTGCATCTCGTAGGCGATGCGGTTGCGCTCCTCCAACACCGATAGATGCGCAAGCGTCTCCGCCTTCTCCCGCAGCGTCACCGAGAGCGTGCGGTTAGCCTGCTCCAGCTCGGCCGTGCGTCGCTCCACAAGCCGCTCCAGATTGCGGTGAAACTGCTCGAGCTCCTTGTTTTTCTCCCGCAGCTCGGAGGCGTTGCGCTCGGATTCCAGATGAACGAGGCGCACTCGGCCGACGATCACCATCACCATGCAGATCATGAACAGAAACAAGCTGTTCGGAGTCAGTCCCTCGATGATTCGATACAAGTACGTCCGCGAATTCAACCAATTGGTCAGCAAGCCCGGCACCAGCCACATGGCAAGATAGACGATGCCGCATAATGTAAACGTCCAGTACCCGCGAATGATCCACCTGCGTCCCATGTCCCGATGATCGGACGCGCGGGAAGAACGCAGCAGGAAGAAGGTCACGACGACGAAGCCGATCAGCGCCGCTACCGCATTGCCAAGCCCGGACCACGACAGGTACAGCGAAGGGATCGTCAACGCCGCAACGAGGCAGGCAACGACGTTTAGCGCGTTGAGAGCGTGCACGGCCCGTACGGCCTTTCCCTTGGGGACGCCAAGCGCGTTGACGTATATTCCGACGCTGGCCCAGATGGCGAGCGGCGAGAGCAGCTCCTTCCAATAATACGCTTCCTTCAGATCGACGAACCATTGCGGCAGGCGGCAGATCAGCAGCAGCGTCAGTCCCATGGACAGACCGAACAGCGTAAACCAGCCGTACAGCGCTTCCTTGCGGCGCACGAACAGGATCGATCCGGCTATGCCTATCGCCAGGCTCAGCACCGCATAGACGAAGAAATTCATCTCGACCAGCATCAGAGCATAGAAAATTTGATCCGGCTCCCCGGCCAGCGCCATGTCGTTGCCGACCAGCGGCGACCCGTCCCATTCCGTGCGGATCAGCAGCGTCTTCCCTTCGTCCTGCGGACTGACGGGCACGGGATGCATCACTCTGTTCGAGTTGAAGTAGCGCAGCGCTCCGTCCATATTAAAGGAATACGCCATCCGGTCGTCCAGGTAAACTTCGAATCGTCCCATATTGCTGAAGACGAGATAGGGACTGCGCCATGGAAGCTCGGGCAAGGGGCGCTGAAGCCATACCGTGCCCCGGTATCCGCTCAAGCTCTCTCTCGTCTCCGCGTTAAAAGTTTTCCATTCCGCTTCCGCCGGACGCTCCTCACCGAAGTGGATTTGCCAATACTTCACGAGCGCAACGAACGGCTCTCGCCGGCTGTCGAAACGACTCTCCCGATCCACCAGCAGCGACGGCAAAAACGTACAGACGACGATACCGCAAACGAGACACCATATGAGCAAGGAAAAGCGTTGACGAATCATCGGGAGAAGGCACTCCTTCGGCGTCCGCACAGCCCGCCGTTTATTGTCTGTTTTACCGATTCCAGCTTAGCATATCGGACGGCTCGAATCCGCGAGAACTCCCGATTAGTGACAAAGGTGACAAAACAGATGACAAATTGTAACGAGGCTAGTTATCCGCATCCGCCTCTTCTACCTTTCTATTTCCCCACCAGGAGGCCCATTCCTTCCGATGCTTGCAGACGAGAATTAGAAAATTGCCGAGCCACACGCCCAAAATCGCCGCATCGTACTTCCCTGCCCACAAAAAGACGAGCAGCAGCGCCATCCCGATGACGACCTGCAGACCGTCAGACTCCGCGGGTTTGGGTCCGTTCGCGCGAAGCGTTCGGCCGATCGCCTTCAATACAGCCAAGATCGCCGCGTAGGCCAGAGCGGCCTCGAACCCGGTGATTGCGCTCCATACTCCGAAGGACACCGCGATCGCTTTGCCTCCGCGGCCTCTCAGGAACGGGGAGAACGCATGTCCCGCAATCGGGGCGACCGCCAGCGGAACGAGGCCGTACCCTTGGGCATAATCCGTTCCGCTCAGCCAGAGCAGCGGCAAATAGCCCTTCAGGAAATCCAGGGCGATGCCGGTCAGTCCGAGCCGGAAGCCTGCCGCCTTCCACAGGTTCAGGGCGCCGGGATTGCCGTCGCCGACGCCGTTCAGATCGCGGTTGACCGCCCGTCCGAGCCAGTAGGAAAACATGAGCGATCCCGACAGGAACGCCGCAACCGTCCACAGAAGCAGCATCACCGTCTCCTCCCGCTTCCGACCCGGACGTCTCTGCCCTTCCATCTGACACGCCCGAGCACCGCTACTTGATAGAGCGAATACAGCATGACGATCAGGAAAAACAGGACGGCCAGCGGATGAAGCAGCGGCACGACGATGCCGAAAAAGCCGACGTATCGCATCAAATAGAGCAATTGAACGGTATACAGGACGTAACCCATCGCCAGCGGGAGCGCCCATGGCGTAAAGGCCGTCAGCAGCGCGCTCTCCGACACGAGAAGCCCCGCTGTCCATGCCGCCGAGCAGACGACCGTCCAGCGGTTCAGCGTAGACGTGCTTAGCACGGCTCCCTTGCTGAAGCCTTCGATCTCGCTGCGAATGCCTTGCGGATACATCCGAAAGGAAACGAGGCGGTATCCGAGATAGTTGGCGGTCGGAATGCCGGCTTCGCGAAACTTCGAACCGAGCAGCAGATCGTCCAGCACTTCGGATTTGACGCTCTCGTGGCCGTTGATTCGCTCGTAATCTTCCCGAGCCGCCACGATGCAGGAGCCGTACAGCCCTTTCCTCGGATTGTTTCTCTCGAACGGAGAAGTAAACGCGAATGCGCCCAGCAGATTGAATACGAGCGCCAATCTTTCGTACAGCTTCTGCGTGCGGTGATAAGGCACGACGGACACGACGCCGCCGGAACGCTCTCTGGCGCGAAGCAAAGAGGCCAGCGCGTTCGGCGCGAGCCGGACGTCGGCGTCCAGGAAGACGAGAACATCCCCGGAAGCGCGCAAGTATCCGTTCCATACCGCCCAGTTTTTGCCGGTCCAGCCTTCGGGGAGCGGACTTCCCGTCATGACGGAAACTCCGTAGCTCTCGGCGATCTCGCGCGTGCGATCCTTCGAATGATCGTCGACGACGATAATCTCATGCGGCCGCGCGGTTTGTTCCATTAAGGAAGCCAACAGATGCGGCAGATTGCTCTCCTCGTTCCTCGCCGGAATAATAACCGTTACCCGCTTGTCGCCCGAACCGGGATTGCCGGAGACGGGCAGCTTGACGCGCCGAAATAGCAGGAAGCCGGATGCGCATCCGACCGACACGACCATCCAGATCCAGACCGAGCCCCACATGACCACCCGCTCCGCCTCCCCTCATTTCTTCATTTATATGAGAAGAAGGGATAAGCGTAGACGGCTTAATTGCGATAATAGGGACTCGATTGCCGGACTTCCTCCATGGCGTCCGTCAAGCTTCTGCCTTCCTCCCGCAGATCGTCGATGCGGAAGTCCGCCCGGATCAGCCCCTTGTGCAGGACGATGGCGCGGTCGATGACGTTCTCGATCTCATCGATCAGATGGGTGGTGATCAGAACGGTCTCGTCCCCTCGCAGCCCGGACATCATCAGCTTCAGCGAATCCCGCCGCGAGAACACGTCCTTGCCGACGAACGGTTCGTCCAGCAGCAAATAATCGGGTCGCTTGGCCAAACCGGCGCTCATCTCCAGCTTCATTTTCTGACCCTTGGAGAACGTTCGCGCTTTGCGGCGAGTCGGCAGCTCGAACCGCTCCAGCAGCTGCTCGAAATACGGCCGATCGAACCTCGGGAAGAAGGCGGACAGGAAATCCGCGTATTCCAACGGCGTCTTGTTCGGGAGGAAACCGCCTTCCTCGGTAATGAACGCCATCCGTTCATACTGCCGGACGACGGGCTGCCCTTCAATCGTAATTTCGCCGTTTTGGAGCTCGCCGATGCCCATGATCGCCTTGAGCAGCGTCGTTTTCCCGCTCCCGTTCTCGCCCAGAATGCCGACAACCTCTCCCTTACCGATCTTCAGCTCGTGGACGTACAGCAGGGCGTTGCTCGTCGGGTAGCGTTTATCCACGTATTTCAACTCGATCACGGTCATTCCTCCTCGGCTTCCCCGATGCTCCGCATGCTCTATTCGACAACAATGTTCGTAAAATATCTGTAATCCGTCTGGTCGTAGCCGAAACTGCCTTGATACGGAGACTGGTTGTAGGCCCGGATGTTGTCCTCGTTCCAGTCGGTTACGATCTCGCCCTTGTAGATCAGCCTGGATTGCTCATAGACGTACGCGTACAGATGCTTCGGGCGCACGATGTCGAACAAGGCGCGAGGCTGCTCCGTCTCCGGCCCCCGGTAAGACCGGATCGCGTACAGCTTGCCGTCCCGATAGCTCAGCAAAGAGATTCCGCTGTACGTATCTTCCTCCCCGTCGGAGAACGACAGATCGGTCCGGTCCGCAAGCTTCACTCCGCCCGAGAAGCCGAAGCTGAGCGCCGTCATGTCAATTCGATTGGCAACCGACGAGCCGCGGCGGAAGTTCAGCGTCAGCGTCGACCGCTCGTGGTCCGGGTAGGCTTCGTAGCTCTCGTAGAAAGAGGCAACGCCAGACGCGCCGGAATCGCCTTCGCGCGCGGGCAAGCGGAACTCCGGGACGGTCGCCTCTCCAAGGGGCTCCCCCGTACGAACGTCATAGCTTCGAACATGAAGCGCTCCGTTCTCCGCGAAGATCAGCGCCAGACGGTCTCCCACCGCCTCCAGGCCGAGAATCTCGATTCCCGCTCCTTGACCGGATTCATTCGCGTCGAGAGGAATATCTGCGAGCTTGCGGTGAGCGTAATCTTGCGGATCGATGCCGGTCCTGAACCCCCATTGGTAAAATTTGAGCTCATAGATGGCGCTCGAGCCAATAGACCGCGACGAGACGGGAACGGTGTAATACACGCTGTCTCCAATTCGGGCCAGTCCGTATTCGGGCGGATTCGCAAGGCGGACGCCGTCGTTCGAATCCTCGGGATCGCGGCGCATCGGAGGCGGAACGACCTCGGCCGAACCGACAGGAATCGAGTAGCCTTGTTCCGTGATTCTCCTCGACGTAATCGTATGCATCGAGCTCTCGTTCTGAACGAAGTATTCCATCCCTCCATAGCGTACGGGACTGCCCGGCACGTAGCGATAGAGATAAGCCTGCTTCGGCTGCTCGAACAGCTCCGTATCGGCGCGCATCCGCCCCTCTTCTATGCGAAAGCGCGTCTGGTGAACCCCATCCCTCAGCTCTCCGCGGATTACGACATCGCCGATCGCCTCGCGGCTGCCGAGCAGATCGCGCACCTCGAACGTTCCGCTGTCTTTCGCTTGGTAGGTCGACGCCGCCAGCGCGACGAGGATCGCGATCGCCGCGGCCAGCGCGGGCAGAGCTGCATGACGTTTGATTTTATCCATTCCTTGTTCCCTCCCTTCGCTCGCGCGTTACGCGATCGCTCCTCTGCGAACGAGTCGCAGGCCGTGCCAGACGAAGTACCCGCTGAGCGCGAACAGCAGGACGGTGCTCATGTACAGCCCCGTAGGCTCGCCGTAATGGCTCATCTCGTTCAGTCGGTATCCGAGCACCCGAATGCCGAGCCACGCCGCGGCCGCCACGACGACGAAGCCCGAATATTTGCGGCTGCGCTCGCAAAGCGCCCCGTAGTACAGCCCCGTCGCGGTGACAAGAAGCAAGCCCAGCGAGGACAGTATTCGGCTAAGGTTCAGCGGCAGCAGCAAGCGGAAAAACTCGGAGCGGATCATCGCCAGAAAATAGCCGTTGCGCATGACGAACTGCCCGTCTCCGTAACCGGCGACTTTGCTCTCGTAAAGACTGTAGCCGAGCCGGATGCCGATCAATTGGGCGGTCAGCAGAAGGAGCAGGCCGATCACCAACGCGGCCGCCTTGCTGAAGTACAGCGCCTCTCGGCGGACTGGAAGCGTCAGGTACGTATAGACGCTTTTGCTGCCCCAGTAGTCTGCATATACCGTAATGAGGAAAAAGGCGCAGACGAGCGCAAACAATATTAAAAACAGCAAGACGCTTCCGGATGAGGCGTACACCTCTTCGAACCGCTCATTCACCGCGTATTCGCTGAAGTACTTCAATTGGCGGTGCAGCATAATCGGAGGCGCGAAGATCGCAACGGCGCATACCGTCGCGATGAACGCCAGCCACTTGGCAAATTCGAGATTGAGCAGACGATAGAAGCCCTTCATCGTTTCGCAGCCCCTTACTTGTATTATAGGAATAGTACAATCACCACAAAAAAATTACTCCCAATGCTCGCTGATCAGCTCGACGACCGTCTTGAACGACAGATGGATTTCCTTGGCCGACTCGACGAACGATTGAACCAATTCCCGAGTCAATTCCTCCTCGATCCGGCGAAAAATAGCGTCGTCCACGTAGATGACGCTGCCCAGCGTGCTGCTCGTGCGCACGAAGCCTTCGTCTTCCATGAGCTTAAACGCCTTCTGCACCGTATTCGGGTTAATGCTGAGTTGAGCCGCGACCTCCCGTCTGGAGGGCAGCTTGTCGCCGGATACCGCTTTGCGCAGCAAAATTTGCCGCTTCACGAACAGCGCCGCCTGCAAGTAGACGGGGTCCTTGTTATTCAGCTTAAGCTCGTAAAAATTCAGCACGCCCGATTTCACCTGCCTTGAAATTCACTTGTATTATTGCACTAGTACAACGGTTCTGTCAATCGGGCAAGTTTGCAGAAAAAACGCCGTCCTTCCCCCCATTCGGAGAAAGAACGGCGTGCGCATACGGAACGGCTTACCAAGCGTAAGCTTCGGGAGCCTCGCCGCCTGGGCCGGGGAAAATCTCGTCGAGCTTGGCCAACGCTTCGCTCGATAGTTCGATCTCGACGGCCCTCAGCGTATCCTCGAACTGAGCCAGCGTCCGAGGCCCGATAATCGGCGCCGTTACCGCCGGGTTGGCCAGGAGCCAGGCCAAAGCGACGTTCGATTCGCTCTCGCCGAGCTCGGCGCACAGCTTGCCGTAGGCTTCCAGCTGCGCGCGCTGGGTTTCGGTCAAATTCGCCGCCGCTTGTCCGGATCTAGCGCCCCCGGCGGAATTAAGCACGTTGCCGCTGAGCAGGCCTCCGCCAAGCGGGCTCCACGGGATAACGCCGAGGCCGAGCTCCTGCGCGGCGGGCAGCACCTCAAGCTCCGGCAGCCGGCACATCAGATGGTACTTGTGCTGCTCGGATACGAGGCCCAGGAAATTGCGCTTCTCGGCGGCCGCCTGCGCATAGGCGAGATGCCGCGCGCCGAAATTGCTGGAGCCGATGTAATACGCCTTGCCCTGATTGACCAGCCCCTCGAACGCGCCCCAGATTTCCTCCCACGGAGCGTGCCGCTCGATATGGTGCATCTGATACAGCTCGATGCGGTCGGTCTGAAGACGTCTCAGCGAGCCTTCGATATGTCTGCGAATTTTGTAAGCCGAGAGGCCGCTCGGTTCGTTAGGTCCGTCGTTCTCGTCGTTCATGTCTCCGTAGACCTTGGTGGCCAGCACGACCTTCTCGCGTCTGCCGCCGCCTTGCGCGAACCAGCGGCCCATAATTTCCTCCGTCCAGCCGCGGTGGCCGTTGTCGCCTCCTCCGTAGACGTTGGCGGTATCGAAGAAATTGACGCCCGCCTCCAGCGCCCTGTCCATAATGGCGAACGCTTCCTTCTCGTCGGTGCGGGGACCGAAATTCATCGTGCCCAGACACAGGCGGCTGACCTTCATCCCGGTTCTGCCCAAATATGCGAACTTCATCCGATAACTCCTCCTTTTAATAAAGGCGACTGTCTATGCCGAAATCGTGTTTTTGGCTCTGCTTCTATTGACGTTACGGCAAAATATTCCCGGCAGCGAGGTAGATTTCGTACCATTCCTCGCGCGTGAGCCGAATTTCCGCAGCTCTTGCGCAATCTCTCAGGCGCTCGACGTTCGTTGTTCCGGTCACCGGCTGCATGTTGGCCGGGTGGCGAAGCAGCCATGCGATCGCGATCGTCGTGTTGGTCGTCTCGTACTTGGCGGCGATTTCGTCGATCTTGGCGTTCAGCTTCGGGAACTTCGGATTGTCCAGGAACACCCCTTCGAAAAATCCGTACTGGAAGGGAGACCACGGCTGGACCGTAATGTCGTTCAGGCGGCAGAAATCCAGCACGCTGCCGTCGCGGTTCACCGCCGGATCGTCCAGCATGTTGACGTGAAGGCCCTGGGAGATCATATTGGCATTCGTGATGCTAAGCTGCAATTGGTTGGCCGCGATCGGCTGCTTGACGAACTTCTGCAGCAGTTGAATCTGCATCGGATTTTGGTTGGACACGCCGAAATGGCGCACCTTGCCGCTGCTCTCCAGCTTGTCGAACGCCTCGGCAACCTCCTCCGGCTCCACCAGCGCGTCGGGCCGGTGCAGCAGCAGGATGTCGAGGTAATCGGTTTTCAGCCGTTTGAGGATACCGTCCACCGAAGCCAGAATATGTTCTTTCGAGAAATCGAACGAGCCCTTGCGAATGCCGCACTTGGATTGCAGAATCATTTTCTCGCGCACGGACGCGTTCATCTGGATCGCGTCGGCGAATATTTCTTCGCAGGCGCCGCCCCCGTAAATATCCGCATGATCGAAAAAGTTGGCTCCCAGCTCGAGTGAAGTGCGGACGAAGCGCTCCGCCTCCTGTTTGTCCAATCCGTTGATGCGCATGCAGCCGACCGCGATGACCGGCACCTGCAAATTCGTTTGTCCCAACTGTATCGTTCTCATCTTGTATAGCTCCTCCTTATTTTCGCTTGCGCGTTTACCAGGTGATCTTATCGGGATCGGCGGAGTACCCGCAGCATCCCTTCAAGTCGGCAATAAGCTGCACGTCTTGCGCGGACAGCTCGAAATCGAACACGTCGGCGTTCTCGCGAATGCGCTCCGGCGTCACCGACTTGGGCAGCGGCAGATAGCCCCGCTGCAGACTCCAGCGTACGCAAATCTGCGCGATGGACTTGCCGTACTTCTCGGCAAGGGCTTTCATTTCGGGAACTTCGAATATTTTGCCTACGCCGAGCGGACTGTACGCCTCCAGAAGAATGGAGCGCTCCCGGCAATAGTTCACGACTTCGTCCTGCGTATCCCCAGGGCACAAGCGGATCTGATTGACCATCGGCATGACGGTCGCCGTCTCCAGCAGCGCTTCGAAATGATGGGGATGGAAGTTGCTGACCCCAATCGCGCGGATTCTTCCGGCCTTGTGCAGCTCCTCGAACGCTTTCCAGGAGCCCGCATTGGTCTCCTGCCAGCGATCCCTGAACTTGATCGGATTCGGCCAGTGGATCAGGTACAAATCCAAATATTCCATATCCAAGTTTTTCATCGTCTGCTCGAACGCCTTCAACGTATCGTCGTATCCATGCATATCGTTCTGCAGCTTGCTCGTTATGAAAATATCGCTGCGCTCGATGCCGCTCTCTTTGACTGCGATGCCGACGCTTTCTTCGTTGCCGTATCCTGCGGCGGTATCGATATGGCGATACCCGACGTCCAGAGCCGCTTTCACCGACGAGACCGCGCCGTCCCCGTTCTGCACCTGCCACGTGCCGAAGCCGATGCAAGGGATTTTGACGCCGCCCGACAACTCGTAACTATCCGTTATCGCTTTCATAATCTACCTCCGAATTAAGTTTGACAGAATTTAAAGCATTGGATATATTGCGTATGATAAACCTTAACGTTAACTTTAAGTCAATAGAGAGAAAGAAAATTTTCGGGAGGAATTGCGATGGGGTACACGATCAAGCAGGTGTCGGAGAAAACGAAGCTGGACGCGCACGTGCTGCGCTACTACGAGAAGGAAGGCTTGCTGGCCCCTGTCAGCCGGAAAAAAGGGGGAATCCGCCATTATTCCGAGGACGATCTGGAATGGCTGGGTCTGATCTGCTGCCTCAAAAATACCGGCATGTCCATCAAGCAGATCAAGAGCTTCGTCGACCTGAGCGCGCAAGGCAAGGAGACGCTTAAGCAACGCTGCGACATGCTGATCGAGCATAAGCAGAACGTCGAAGCGCAAATTCGGGAAATGGGCAAACATCTGGAGAAGGTGTCCCATAAAATCTCTCATTTCTCTTCCCAGCATGAACAATATCTTCGGGAGCAATCCCGCGACAGCAAAGCTTCCATCGCCAAGGGCTGACCCTGTCTGGACGTTTCGCCGCGCCGCTCTATGCGAATGACAGCCGACCGCTTCGGACGATTAATGCTCCTTAAGACTGTTGCGCCTTTAAGGTTTTTTTTGTACAATCCAGGTGCACAAATCCACTGAGGAGGGAATAGCATGGCTTTTACTTTGCAGTTGGGTGAGCAAGCGCCGGAGTTCTCGCTGCCGGCGACAGACGGAAAGACGTATTCGCTGCAGGACTTCTCGGACGCTTCGACGCTTGTCGTGTTTTTCACGTGCAATCATTGTCCCTTTGTCGTCGGCTCCGAGGAAGTAACCCGGGAAACCGCGCTCAAGTACCGCGACCGCGGCGTCGCGTTCGTCGGCATCAATTCCAACAGCGAATTGACGAAGCCGGATGATTCCTTCGAGCATATGGTCGAGCGGATGAACGAGAAGAAGTTTCCGTGGATCTATCTGCGCGACAAAAGCCAAAGCGTCGCCGAAGCTTACGGCGCGCTGCGAACGCCTCATTTCTACGTGTTCGACCAGGACCGCAAGCTGGTCTATTCGGGCAGAGGCGTCGACAATCCGCGCGAAATCGACAAAATGAAAATCAACGATCTCGATAACGCCCTGGCTCAGCATACCGCCGGTCAGGCCGTAACCGTTCCGCTGACGAATCCGATCGGCTGCAACGTGAAATGGGAAGGCCAAGACGAGCACTGGATGCCTGCGGAGGCGTGCGACCTGGTTCCTCAGTCTTAACGGAACCGTCCTCTAAGTCAGCGAAGCCGTACCAAGCAATTACCGATGGAATGATGTCATGGGCGTCTATCTCCAGGAGATAGACGCCTACTTTTTTCATCGATAATCTGGTACGGTGGTACGCTCTCGCTTATGAGACAGTTGGCTTGAAACAGCCCCTCCGGCTGGCTTAGACGTATTTGGCGAGCCGTTCATCCGGCGTCGCTGTTTGCTTGTTTGCTTGCTTGCTGCTGTAACCCGACTGGGCGAGGCTGCAGCTGTGCTGGGCCTCCTTTTGCTGCTGTAACCCGACTGCGCGAGGCTGCAGCTGTGGCTGGGCCTCCTTTTGCTGCTGTAACCCGACTGGGCAAGGTTGCAGCTGTGCCGGGCCTCCTTTTGCTGCTGTAACCCGACTGGGCGAGGTTGCAGCTGCGCTGGGCCTCCTTTTGCTGCTGTAACCCGACTGGGCAAGGTTGTAGCTGCGCTGGGCCTCCTTTTGCTGCTGTAACCCGACTGGGCAAGGTTGCAGCTGCGCCGGGCCTCCTTTTGCTGCTGTAACCCGACTGGGCAAGGTTGCAGCTGTGCTGGGCCTCCTTTTGCTGCTGTAACCCGACTTCTCGAGGTTGCGAAAGTTTAAACGAAGAAAATGCGCGCGAAGGGATGATCCCCGGCCGCCAGTTCTTGTGCGAGTCTATTAGCGCTTCCTGCGATCAGCTTCTCTTCTTCCGGGTCATGACGTCGAATATGACGGCTGCGGCCAGGACGCCTCCCCGGATCATGTACTGGTAGGAGATGCCGACGCCGAGCAGGTTCATGCCGCTGGACAGGGAAGCCATGACGATCGCGCCGATGATCGAGCCCGTCACCTTGCCGACGCCGCCCGCCGCGGACACGCCGCCGACGTAAGCGGCCGCGATCGCGTCCAGCTCGAACAGCGTGCCGGCCGTCGTCGTCGCCGATTGCAGGCGGGACGTGTACAGAATGCCGGACAGCGCCGAGAGCAGCCCCATCGAGCCGAAGACGATGTAGGTGATTTTCTTGACGTTGATGCCGCTTAGATGAGCCGCTTCGGGATTGCTGCCGACGGCGTAGATGTTTCTTCCCAGCACCGTCTTGGTCGTCAGGAAATGATAGATGACGACGACGAGCAGCATGATGATAACCGTCCAGGAAAAACCGTTGTAGCCTGCGATAATCCACGTAATGTAAGCGATAATGGCCGATACGAACACGAGCTTCAGCACGAACAGCTGGTTGGTCACGACCTCAAGCCCGTATTTGAGCTTGTTTCTGCGCTTGGAGATTTCCCCCGCGATGTACAGCACGATGAACGCCGCGCCCAGAATAAGCGACAGCAAATTCAGCCCGCCTACGTTGGCCAGCTCCGGAATGTAGCCGTTGCCGATCGCGTTGAACTGCTCGTTCTTGACGTTGATCGTGCCCGTCTTCTCCGTCACCCGCAGCAGCGCGCCCCGGAATATCAGCATGCCCGCAAGAGAAGCGACGAACGACGGAATGCCGATCGAGGCGACGAGCACCCCGTTGAACAGTCCGACGACGATGCCGAGAACGAGAATGATCGGAATCGTCAGAAGGACGGGAATGCCGGCCTGCGTCAGCAAAATGGCCGCGATCGCGCCGAGGAAGCCGGCCGCGAAGCCGACGGACAAGTCGATGTGCCGAATGACGATAACGAGCGTCATGCCGACCGCCAGCACGGCGATGTATCCCGTTGCGTCCAGCAAATTGCTGATGTTGCGCGAAGAAATGAACAATCCGTCCGTCATGATCGTAAACACGAGCATGATCACGAACAAGGCGATGTACATGCCGTACTCGCGGATATTCACCTTGACCAAGGACTTCGTTTCTTTGTACAGATTCATAGGTGATCCTCCCCCTTGCCTATAGCGTCGCGAGATGCATAATCTTCTCCTGATCGGCCTCTTCGATCGGCAGCTCGCCCGTAATCCGCCCTTCGGCCATCACGTATACGCGATCGCTCATGCCGAGCACCTCGCCGAGCTCGGACGAGATCATGATGATGCTCATTCCCTCTTCGATCAGCTTGTTCATGATCGTATAGATTTCGAATTTGGCCCCTACGTCGATGCCGCGCGTCGGCTCGTCCAGAATCAGCAGCTTGGGAGAGACGAACAGCCACTTGCCCAAGCTTACCTTCTGTTGGTTGCCGCCGCTCAAGTTGCCGACGATCTGCTCTATCGACGGGGCTTTGACGTTCAGAGAGCTTTTGTATTGATTCGCGACGCGTATTTCCTCATTGTCGTTAATGACGCCGCGGGAGGAGATGTTCCCCAGGTTGGCGGCGGTAATGTTGTTCTTGATGTCCTGAATGAGGAACAACCCGTCTCCCTTGCGATCTTCGGTGACGTAAGCGATGCCCGCGCGAATCGCTTCGCTCGGGTGCCTCAGCTGAACCGGAGCGCCGTGAAGCCGCATCTCGCCGCTTAATCTATAGGATTTCGGATTGCCGAACAGGCTGCGCGCGAGCTCGGTTCTTCCCGAGCCCATCAGCCCGGCGATGCCGACGATTTCCCCTTGTTTGACGTGCAGGTCGATTCCTTTCGCGACCTGTCTTCCCAGCTCCGCATCATAGGCCGACCAGTCGCGAACCTCGAGAATGCGGTCCCCGAACTTCCGCTTTAATCTCTTCGGATAGATGTCGTCGATCTCGCGACCGACCATATTCCGGATAATGACGTTCTCCGCAAGCTCTCCCTTGGCCGCGTCGAGCGTGCAGATCGTTTTGCCGTCGCGAAGCACGGTCGCCTTGTCCGCGATGGAGATGACTTCCTTCAGCTTGTGCGAAATCATAATGCAGGTAATGCCCTGGCTCTTCAGCTCCCGCAGCAGCTCCAGTAAATTTTCGCTGTCGTTCTCGTTAAGCGCCGCCGTCGGCTCGTCCAGAATGAGCAGCTTCACGTTTTTGCTGAGCGCCTTGGCGATCTCCACGAGCTGCTGCTTGCCCACGCCCAGATCCTTGATCAGCGTCTCCGGGTTCAAATCCAGCTTTACCTTCTGCAGCATCTGCTTCGCCTGGACGATCGTGCGGTTCCAATTGACGATGCCGCCGCGGCTCACCTCGTTGCCCGCGTAGATGTTCTCGTAGACGGTCAGATCCGGAAACAGCGCCAGCTCCTGATAGATAATGGCGATGCCCGCTTTGACGCTGTCGCTGATTCTATGAAACTGCTGAACGGCTCCTTCGAACACGATATCGCCCTTGTACGCGCCATGCGGGTAGACGCCGCTCAATACTTTCATCAGCGTGGACTTCCCGGCCCCGTTCTCGCCGATCAGGCAGTGAATCTCGCCCCGCTCCACTTTGAAGTTGACGTCGGCGAGCGCCTTCACTCCCGTAAATTCCTTGGAAATCCCGTTCATCTCCAAAATGTAGTCGCTCATCTTCATGCGCTCCTTAGCAAGCAGCTCGCGCACGGACGAAATAGCGACGGAGGATCCCTCGCTATTCCGCCCGGCTTATGCTATTCGGTTAAAGTCCGGTAAACTCGCTCGCCTGATAATAACCCGAATCGATCAGCTTCTGCTTCACGTTGGATTGCTCCACGACGATAACGTCGGTCTGTTTGGCCTTGACGTCGATCGCGCCGTTCGGGTAGGAGCCCGTCGTCTCCGGCGTCTTGCCGTCGAGAATCGCGACCGCCATGCCCATGGCGTCTTTGACGAGGGTGCGCACGTCCTTGAACACGGTCATCGATTGCTTGCCGTCGATGATGTACTGCACGGAAGCTTTGTCGGCGTCCTGTCCGGAAATGACGTAGCTCGTCACCGCGGAATCGGTCGCGAACACGTCGGCGATGGAACGGGACGTTCCGTCGTTCGGAGCCAGGATGACGACGTCGCCTTTCAGGTCCGCTCCGGCGGCGGTCAGGTGCGTTTGGGCTTTGTTTTTGGCTTCGTTGGCGTCCCAGTTCGTCGTCACTTGGCCGATGATTTTGCTCATCTGATCGCGCGACAGCTTCGCCGTGTCTTTCAGCGCTTCCGCTTCGCTCGAGTTCGCAATTTTGAACGTGCCGTCGGCGATCTTCGGCTGCAGCACGTTCCAAGCGCCTTCGAAGAACAGGAACGCGTTGTTGTCGGAAGCGGCGCCCGCGTACAGATACAGCGGCTGGCCGGAGCCTTTTGCATGGTCGACGAGGTATTGGGCTTGAGCGGCCCCTACTGCGACGCTGTCGAACGTGACGTAGTAATCGACTGCATCCGTGTTCGTGATCAGACGGTCATAGGAGATGACCTTGATGCCTTCCTTCTGGGCGGCTTCGACGGCCGCAGCCGCGGCGTCGCCGTCCGGCGGGCAGATGATCAGCACTTTGATGCCTTTGTTGATCAGCGTCTCGACGTTTTCTTTTTCCTTGGCGGGAGAGCCTTGGCTGAACAAAATCTCGGTCTTGTATTTCGTATCTTTGATCGCGTCCTTGAAGCGCTGTTCGTCCTGCACCCATCTTTCCTCGTCCTTGGTCGGCAGGACGATGCCTACGCTGATTTTGCCGCTGCCGCTGTTGCTGTTGCATGCCGCAACGAGGACGGAGAGCATGATGACCGTAAGCGCTAACGAAATGGCTTTTAAGCTTTTCTTCATTTGTGTACCCCTCTCAATAAATGGATTCATTGGCCGACAACGTCAATATACCATCGGAGAGAGGCGATGAGAGCGCTATACAATAGCACTCTTTTACGAACGTCTATACTTTTTTAAGGTAACGAGGGGGGCAGAAGAGGAGGCTCTCATTTGTGAAAAAAAGGGATAAGCGCGTGGTGCGAGCTTATGGTGCGAGCCTGTGGGGCGATGGGTGAGATAAGCACGTGGCGCGAGCTTATGGTACGAGCCTGCGGGGCGATGGGTGAGATAAGCGCGTGGCGCGAGCTTATGGTGCGAGCCTGCGGGGCGATGGGTCAAGCAAAAACCGCCTTCGGCGTCCTCAGGACGGTGATGAAGGCGGTTTTTGCGGAGAAGATTCAGATAACAATTTCGGATTTTATTCTTTTTTAATCGTTCAAAAAAATGTGCCAATGTGCGTTTCTTTCGAGCAACCATCTTCGTTTGTGCGCAATTCGGGAGTCGTTAACCGACTCTTTAGAACATCGTCCTCCGTTTGAGCGCCATTCGGAGTCGTTAACCGACTCTTTAGAACATCGTCCTCCGTTTGAGCGCAATTCGGGAGACGTTAACCGATTCTTTAGAACATCGTCCTTCGTTCACGTTGCAAAAGCCTCCCCATCAAGCGTTTCGGTTGCTCGTGTTCTCCCCATCTCTCGCCGCCCTCCTTCCGTTATCGTTCAAATGCCGCTGTCGCTGCCGCCTCCCGCGAATACCGAGCTACCGCGCTGCTCTCGCGCCCAAGCGGCCACCCGAAGCGGGTCTCCCTCCCATAGGCGCTGACGTCCCCATTCCGTCGCCTCGGGCTTGCCGGCACACGTGACGCGGATAACCGGAAACAGCCTGCTGGGCGATTCCGCGGGCAAGCCGCCAATGATCAGCTCGTCGTCCGTCTGGCTGAAGCTCAGCTTCTGTCCGGTCGTCAGCAGCGTGACGTCGGCGACCTTCGTCGCCAGATCCGCCAGGCGCAGCTCCGGACGACCGTCCCAGAAGCGGATGATCAAATAGAGCTCGTTGCCCTTCGTCGTCTGGCGCCCGCGCGTAATGAACTCCGTCAGATTGCCGCCGTCCGCCCCGTAGATCGCTTCGCCGTGCACGTCCAGCCAGGCGCCGATCTGCAGAGCGCGCTCCACGAACTCCGGCGGCAGCTGTCCGTCCGCCGTCGGACCGACGTTCAGCAGCAGGTTGCCCCCGTGGGCTCCGCCCTTCTCCGTGCATTCGCACAGCATATCGAGCAAGTAGTCCGCCGGTCTCCAACGCTCGCCGAAAACATGCCCCCACAGACGCCAGGTCGTGACCTGGCAAGATTCCCACAGCCTGCTGCGGTCCGCCGCGACAAGGTGCTCCGGCGTGCCGAAGTCGCCCAGCGTATCCGAATCGCCGGCTCCGATGCCGCCGTCCGCGCGGTAGCCGTCATGCTTGGACGAATACCCTACCCGGTTGTTGATCAGAATGTCCGGCTGAAGCTTGCGCATCTCCTCCATCAATTCCACGCTTTGCAAATCGTCCGCGTTGCGCGGCCATACGCCGTCGAAGAAAAAGTGATCGATTTGCCCGTAGTTGGTCAGCAATTCCTTGACCTGGTTGTGCAAGTAAGTTCTGACCGTCTCCCAGCCTTCGGGATTGGTTTGCGGACCTTCGAAATAGGCGGGAAGCCGCCAATCGATCCACGAATAATAGAGTCCGATTCGGAGACCTTCCTTGCGGAAAGCGTCCACGACCTCGCGAACGAAATCCCGGCCGGCCGCTTGGCGCGCGCTGGAATAGTCGGTATAAGCGCTGTCCCACATGCAGAAGCCGTCGTGATGGCGAGTCGTAAAGCAGACGTATTTAAACCCAGCCTTGCGGGCGGTCTTCGCCCACAATTCGGCGTCGAAATGCTCGGGATTCCACGAGCAGGCCAGCGCTTCGTATTCTTGATGGTTCATATGCTCGCGGAACAGCACCTGTTCTCCCCGTCCTAAGCGAGAGTAGGGCCCCCAATGAATGAACAAGCCGTAGCGGCTTTCGGTAAACCACTTCCAGCGGTCTGGCACCTGAAACTGCGATTGCGTCATTTCCTCATTCCTCCTATCGGCCGGTTGCCGGTCAATCCGTATCGTTTCATCCGTATCAGGTCGTCTCGATGGTCGTCTCCTCCGGCCGATACACAGCAATCAGGGCTCCTGTCCCGTCTGCGGCGAACAGCACGGATCTCTCCGGCTCCAGTGCGAAGCGATAGGCGCGTCCGGTCGTCGGGTCCTTGACGGCGAGGTCCAGCGATTCGGAGCTTTCCGAGACGAAAATGAACAATGCGCCCTCGCGAAAACGCAGCTTTCTTCCGAACACTCCCGGCTTATCCCCTCCGCTCAGCCATTCCAGCTCGGACGTCGGCCGCGCCAACTGAAGCGCAAAGCGGTACAGCGCTTCGACCGGCTCGGAGCGTCCGTTCAGCTCGACCGGCAGCGGGCAATGAATCAGCTTGCCGCGTCCGATGTCCGCGACCGTCACCTTGCCGACGCCGTCCTCGGCGCCGGCTTCGACTTCCTTGGCGGCTTCCGCGATGCGAAGATTGCCGAACGCGACCGGATAGCGACGTCCGTCCAGCTCCAGCGTTTCCTCTCTGCGCACGTTCGCCGGCCGGAGCCGGCCGCTGCCGTTCAGCCGGTCCGTCCGCCTCCAGTAGGCATCAAGCCCGAGCGGTCCCGTGAACAGCAGCACGCAGCCGCTCCTGGAAACATAGTCGAGCAGCTTCTCCAGCGCGGCATCCTCGAAGTTGTGCGCGCTGGGCACGATGATCAGCTTCAGCTCTCCGCATCCGTCCAGGTCGTCCAGATGATATTCGCTGAGCGCCCGGAACGGCTGCTTGATGACGTGGCCGAGAAGACGGGAAGCCGCCGTCGTCGCGTCCATCGCCAGCTTGCGGTTGGAAAAGTCGTTGGAGTAGGGATAGACGACCGCGACCTCCTCCAGCTTGCGCTCCTCGAACAGATGGCCGATTCGGCCCATGAAAGCTCCGAAATCGTACGAGACGTCGGCCTCCGGCTTCTCCGTTCCGTCCGCTCTGATCGCTCCGATGTTGGACTCGTTGACGTTGTGCATATAGAAATTCGTGTTCCAGATCCACTGCACCGCTCCCGCGCCGCCCGTCGCGAAGGCGTATGCGTACTTGCGCTCCAGAATCGCCTTCAGCTCCGTCTCGCTGCGCTTGGCTTTGCCTTCCGGGGTCTCCACGTACATAATCCCCGTCTCCTGGATCAGATTGGGCTTGTGCGGCGTCTTCGTGAACACGCTGTCCCAGACGAGATGATCGTTCTGCCACCAGGTATGAACCGTCGTATAGTCTACAGCCTCGGCGTAGAAAAACGGCGACGGCCGCTGGCTGCAGATGCCCTCGTCCTGACCGACCGTGACGAGCTGCTCCGGCCGGATGGAGCGGATCGTGTCCACGAGCTCGCCCGCCCACCGATTGTGCATATCCATCGTGAACAGCGTATAGTCCAGCCATTTGGCGCTTTTCTTCGGATGAATGCTCGTCGGGCGGAAAGCTACCTCGTCCGTCTCCGGCGGAATCGCCGACGCGAAGTCCGGCAGCTCGCCCGGCGTCATGTTCCACAGCTCCTGGAGCCTGCGAATGTCTCCTCTGTGCCGTTTCTCCAGCCATTCGGAGAACAACCGGCGCTCGAAGCGGTCCCGAACCGTTTTCGGCCCGGCGAAGATACGCTTCGGATCGAGCAGCGACGGCTCGTTGATCAAATCCCAATGCACGTGCGTCGAATTCCGATGGCGGGAAACGACGGCCGAGATAAAGCGCTTCTGCGCTTCCACGCTGCGGGGGTCCAAATACGGATTAACGCCTTCCCACGCCTCCGGAGCGAAGGCGAAGAACGTAAAGTTCACTTCCAGCCCGTGCTTCTTCGCCGTCAGGAAAAACGCGTCGATCGCCCGCATCACTTCCTCGTAGGGGTGGCCGTCCACGAACATCACCTTCCGCCACGCCGTCCAGATGCCGGTGCGCAGCAGATTGATGCCCGCCCGCGCCATCTGCGCCATATCGCGATCCCAGACGGAGGCGTTGGGCAAGAACAGAAACTTGCGCGCGACATCGGACGTCATGTAGGTCATGCCGACGATCGGCATCGGCTTGCCGTCGCGCCGGAAGTAATCGCGGTCCGCACCCAGGAAGCCGCCCGAAGACAGCAGCTGCTCGTCGAAGCCCCAGAAGCCTTGGCGGAGAAGCCGAACCTCTCCGTCCGAGGATACAGCGCGGCATTCGACCTCGTAATAACCCGGCTCGACCGCCAGCGGAACGTTGAGCCGGACGAAGCCGAGCTCGCGCCCCGCCTCCTCCGTCCGCTCCGTTTTCCACAAAGTCCGGTCGTCGTTCGCATTGTCCGGCCGTTCCACGGTCAGCGCCAGACTCCAGCGTCTCGATGGCGCGGGTGCTCCTGCAGACCCGGCTCGCCGGGCAAGAGATTGCAGCTGCAGCGTAAACGCGGGCTGCTCTCCGGGATAATACGTCGCGAAATGCGGCTTCAGCCACATCTCCGTTACGCCCTTGTCGCAGAATCGGCTCCATTCCGCCAATGCCCCGAGGCCGTCCGCCGACCACAGCGCCTCCTCCGGAGCAAGGTTAACGAACAGCCAGCGCCCGCCGGCGAAATCCCCCTTCGTATTTTCCAGAAGCACCGCCGGAGCGGCCACTTCGCGTCCCTGTTCAGACACCCCTTTCAGCAAGGCGTGAATATGAGCGTCCATCGGCCCGCTCGGACCGCCTTCGCCGGGATGGTCGTCCGCTTTCGTCGCGTGAAGCACGAAGCCGACGGTCGGCTGCACGCCGAACAGCTCTTCGTGACCGGCCAGCAGCGGAATCTGCTCCGAGGCGGCATAACGGGCGATCGGCGACGGGTCGACGGGCAGCGCCTCGTGGATGTTCAGCTTCTGGTGATAGGCGGTCTGCTCGTGCTCGCACCGCCACTTCTCTCCGTCCCGGTAGACGGGAATCCTTAGCGGCGTCCCGCCGATATGAAGCAGGTTGCCCCCGCGCCCCAGAAAGCCGAGCAGCGCCGTCCACGCAGACTTCGGAAAATAGGAGCCGTGCAGGTGGACGAGCGTGTCGGCCGTCTCCAGCGCTTCCGCCAGGGCGTCCGCGTTCACCGTCCCTCCGATGCCGCCCAGCGCGGCTGCGGCCTCGCCGCTCGGTCTGACGCCCGCAAACGGGAAGGAAGCGTCGTAAAATACAATCGTTGTCATGTTGTTCTGTCTCCTTTCCGCCATGCCGTTTCCACGGATGGAACGGCCCGCAGCTCGGCCGTGTTCAAGTGCGCGGAGCTGCCGCCGATGCCGATGACGAAGAGGCCGGGCTCCACTTCGCCTTCCTTGTCCGGATGGATAATCTGGAGCGCCTCCTTCCCTAACGGGAAGGACACTTCGGCGCTTTCGCCCGGCTCCAGCAGCACTTTGCAGAAGCCCTTCAGCTCGCGTTCGGGTCGCGTATAGGACGAGACGACGTCGGTCACGTACAATTGAACGACTTCGGCTCCGGCTCTGTCGCCGGTATTCGTCACGGTCACGGCCGCATGGGTCGTTTCGTGCGCCTCGATGCTGTCCGTGCCGAGACGGACCGGACTATAGGCGAAAGTAGTGTAGCTGAGCCCGTGGCCGAACGGATATTGAGGCGTCAGATCGTATTCCAGATACCTCTTGCCCCGCGTCCGCTTGTTGTTGTACACGAGAGGCAGCTGCCCTTCATGGCGCGGAATCGTAATCGTCAGCTTGCCGGACGGATTGGCGTCCCCGAACAGCAGATCGGCGATGGCGTTGCCTCCTTCCTGTCCGGGATACCACGCTTCGAGAATCGCGTCGGCGCGCTCGTCGATCCACGGCTCGACGATGGGGCGGCCGTTGATATACACGACGACAAGCGGCTTGCCGGCCTGCTTCAGATGCCGGGCAAGCTCAAGCTGCACGCCGGACAAGCCGAGCGACACCCGGTCGATCCCTTCTCCGCAGTCCATGTCGCTTGCAGCCGAATCGCTGACCACGGATGCGCCGGTCCGAAGATCGATGGTGCCTTCCCCGAAATCCCTCGCGCTGGAGCCGCCGAGGACGAGCACGGTCAGATCCGCTTCCTCCGCCGCCGCGAGCGCCCGCTCGAAGCCTTCCCGGGACTGGCCGCGAACGCTGCAGCCCGGCGCGTACAGCACCTCTGCAGCGGTCCCCTTCAATTTGCCGACGATGCCGTCCAATACGGTCGAGACGTTCCCCCTCGCTTGCGGGGACGTATAATCGCCCAACTGATTGTACATCCGGTCGGCGTTCGGGCCGACGACGGCAATTTTGCGAATGACATCCGCGCGCAAGGGCAGCGTCCCGCGCTCGTTCTTGAGCAGCACCGCCCCTTCCGCTGCCGCCTGCCGCGCCAGATTCCGATGCTCCGGCCGGCCGATGATCGCGGCGCTCCCTTCCGGGTCGGCGTAGGGCCGCTCGAACAGTCCGAGACGGAACTTGGCCTTCAGCACGCGCAGAACGGCTTCGTCCAGCTCCTCGGACGACACGAGCCCTTTGTCCAGAGCGCTCTTCAGATGGCGCCCGAACATGCTCCCCGACATCTCCATGTCGATGCCGGCCCGCAGCGCAAGCGCCGAAGCCTCCGCTCCGTCCTCGGCCGATTGGTGTCCGTTCGCCAGCATATCGATAGCCCCGCAATCGGTAATGACAAAGCCGTCGAACCCCCACTGCCCGCGCAGCACGTCGGTCAGCAAATAGCGGTTCGACGTGCATGGCACGCCGTCGATTTCATTGTAAGCCGGCATAATGGACAAAGCCCCCGCCTGAACGCCCTTGCGGAACGGAGGAAGATCGATCTCATGCAGCTCGCGCGGACCGATATGCGCGGGCGCTCCGTTGCGGCCGCCTTCGGAAGCTCCGTATGCCGCAAAATGCTTCAGCGTAACGCCGAGGCTGCCCGGATCGTCAAGGCGCTCTCCCTGCATGGAAGACACGGCCGCGGCGGCCATTTCTCCTGCAAGATAAGGATCTTCGCCGTAGCATTCCTCCGTTCTGCCCCATCTCGGGTCCCGCACGACGTCCAGCACCGGAGAATAGGTGACCGCCCCTCCCTGTACGCGCGTCTCCAGCGCCACGGCCCGGCAGATCCGCTTGTACAGCTCGACGTTCCACATGCTGCCCATCGACAGCGGAACCGGAAATACCGTCGCGCCGATCGCCATATGTCCATGAGAGCACTCCTCCCCGAACAGAATCGGAATGCGGAGGCGAGAAGCTTCCATGACGAATTTCTGAATGACGTTGACCGCTTCCGCGCCCTCTCGGGGCGACAGCCCCGTGCTCAGCGTGACGCCCGTCCACGGGTCCGCCCGCAGCGTGCCGTACAGCGAGCCGACGCCCCGGCTGCGAACCTCTTCCTTGAAGGCGTCCGTCAGCTTAATTGGGCCTCCGTCGGGATTTTTATCGTACGTTTGCCACCCGAACAGCTGCGTCAGCTGACCGATTTTCTCGTCGACGTTCATGAGCTTGAGCAAGGCCGAGGCCCTGCTCGCCGGAGACAGCCCGCTATCCAAATGCTCCATCCTGCTCTCCCCTTTCGTTCGCGCTTCCTCAGCAAGCAAGGCCGCTCCCCCCGCTGGGAGACCGGCCTTGCTGGCGGACGGCGCTACCGTTTTTATCGGCTTGCCAGCCATTCCTTGAATTGCTTCTCGTATTCGGCGACGACCCTGTCCAGCCCCGCGGCCTTCATGTTGGCCAGCACCTTGTCGAACGCCTGCTCGTAGCTGACGACGCCGAAGCGGAGAGGCTCCACGCTGGTCTTCATCTCGGCTACCGTGTTGGCGTATTCCGCGGCCACGTTCGTCGGATCGAAATTAAAGCCGATCGTAATGCTGTTCAACGTATCGTCGGAAATCGTCGTTCTTCTCTCCAGCCGATCCTTGTCGTAATTGGTCGGGTAGCGGTTCATCTCGACGTGGCCGAGCAGCCAGTTAGCCAGCTCGTAGGAAGCTCCGCCGTTCTGGTTTTTCTTGAGCGTGTCCTTCAGATTGTCCCCGGTTTCCTTCCAGTGGACGTCTTTGATGCCGTACGTGACCAGATCGAAGTTTTCCTGCTTGGCGTACACCCAGTTCAGAAATTGGATCGCCGCTTCCGGATGCTTGGTCGTGGACGACACGCCGTTGGAATTGCGGATCGCGTAAGAACGGAACTTCGGACTGTCGGTCAAGTAGTACACCTTGTTCTCCGCGTCCGGGAATCTCGCCTTGACGTCCTCGCTCAGTCCGACGTCGCCTTGACGGAACAAATAACGGCCTGCGATCTCCTCCTGATTAATGACCTCGCCCGGCACGGTCAAAATATCCGGATGAACGAGCTTGCGCTCATACAGTTGACGCATGAACGTAACGTCCTTCTTGAACTCCTCGGTCTCCAGCCACGATTTCACGTTGCCTTCCTGATCGACGTAAATCATGTTCTCGACGACGGTGAACGGATACGTCTCGTAGGTTGGATGCAAGTAGTAGGCCGGCTCGCTCAGCATTTTGACGTAGACGTTCTTGTTGTCGTCCGGCCAAATTTCCTGGATTTTGGCTGCCGCCTCCAGCAGCTCCTCCGGAGATTTCGGCGGCTGCATCCCGGTGGCGGCAAGCAAATCGGAACGCATCGTCACCATGCCGTCGGAGAACGCGGTGTCCGCCCAGAAATTCGGAACGGAGATCGTCTGGCCTCCGATCTTGACCGAATCCCAGATCCAGTCGGGCATCGACTTCTTCAGATCGGGGCCGTATTTATCCAGCAAATCGTCGATCGGGATAATGCCGCCGTTCCCGGCCAGCAGCTGCGGACCTTTCGCATCGTGCATAATGGCGATCAATTCGAATTCCTCGCCGGTCGTCAGCATCAGGTTGGAGCGCTGATCCCAGACGTCCCAAGCCAAATAGATCGGCTGGTAGACCAGGTTCAGGCCGTCATCGGCCATCTTCTTGTTAATGGCCTCGACGACCACTGCGAGATCCTCCGGCTCGTTGCCGGGAAGCAGGAAGCGTACGGGAAGCTTCTCTCCGGAGGACTTGCTCTCTTCCGCCGCCCCTCCCGTTGCGCTTGGCGCGGAATTGCCGCCGCCGGACGAACACGCCGCCAGCAACGAGATCACTAACACGAACGATACCGCCAGCATGGCGTACTTGCGAATTGCTTTCATCTGTTGACCATCTCCCTCTTCGGATTTGACCCAATGGCCGATTCGTCATCGGTCCACCCCAGCGTAACGGGGGAGATTCGGCCCCGTAAACTTCAATAATGGTTACAGCTCGGATTTGAAATCGCGCGGATTGTTCAATCTTCGGACTTCAAATTCGGATACTCGTCCGCGCGGCTTCGAAATTGGGCAGGCGACAGGCGGTAGCGTTTTTTGAATAACGTGTAAAAATAGGTCGTATTGAAAATGCCCACCTTCTCGCTGATCGTCTGGATAGGAAGCTCGGTTTCCTGCAGCAGCTTGGCGGCCTCCTCGACGCGCACGCCGTTCAGGAAGTCGTTGAACGAGACGCCTTTATAGGATTTGAAAAGCTTGCCCAAGTAGCCCCGCGACAGATTGACCTCCCCGGCCATCCGTTCAAGCGACAGATCGGGATTCGGATAGTTGCTATAGACGCGGGCGCACACGCTGTCGATCAGCTCCTGGTGCTGAAGCTGCGTCGCCTCCTCCGGCTGCTCGCACAGACGGGCTACGATATCGCGCAGCGCCTCGGCGATCCCCTCCAGCGTTTCGTAAGCGGGCAGGCCCTTCATGAATTCCAGCAGCATTTCCGTATGGGCCGCTTCCTTGCGCGAGCCGGTCGCGAATTGCCTGTAGAGACCGGTCACCAGCTGATGCAGGTGGAACAGCGATTGATGGTAATCCCCTCCGGAATCGAGCCGACCGACGAATTGCTCCAATTCGTCCGCAGCCTTCCGGCTGTTGCCCGCGCGAATCGCTTCGAGCAGCCGTCTCTCCTCGACCTGCGGGTATTGCGAATCCTCCTCCGGCTTGTCCTCGGCATCCCCGTATTCGAAGATTTGCCCGCCTCCCCGGAAGAAGCGCAGCGCGGTGCACGCTTTGGCGCTCTGGTACGAAAGGCGAATTTCCTCTGGTGAAGACACGACCCGGCCAATTCCGACCGTAAGCGAAATCCAGAAGTATTTGCGGATATGGCTCTGGATTTCCATCAGCAGACCGATCAGCGACAACGGGAGATTCGGCTCGTCCAGCTGCAGCAGCAGGCCGATCTCCCCTTCCTCGACGATCACGATTTTGATCTGGACATGGCTTTCCAGCACTTCCTGGGCGACGTTGCATATCGCGTACTGAATGGCCGATTGCGTCTTGGCGGAATGCTTCAGCTGCATTTCCTTCAGCCCGTCGATTTCAAGAAGGACGACGGAGAAACGGCTGCTCGCCCAGGACACCGGGAATTTATGCAGCATGTCCACCTGGCTTCCTTTCATATAGCGAAGCAAGTCCGCCCTCCGGGCGACAGACAGAGCCGATTCCATCACCGACAGCCGTTCCGTAATCGCCGAGAAGGTCGAGTCGATCAGCTCGAATTCGTTGAGGTTGCCGGCGCCTCTCTTGGATTGCTGCGGCGCGGTCATCTTGTCGAGCAGATTGCGCAGCGGATTAAACGTGCGGTTCGTCAGCCATACCGAAGCGATGAAGCAGAACGCGAAGATGGTCAGCGCGATAACCAGCGTCCACTGCCTGAGCTGGGACATGTTCTTAAGAAGCGAATCGTAACGGCTTGTGCTGATGAACACCCAGTTCATGCTGTCCGACTTGACGTAGCTGACGATATGCTTCTTTCCGTCGATCGGCGTCGTGAAATATCCGCTGTCCGCGTCCGAGCCCAGAATGCTTTGTACGTACGGCAATTCGGACAGGTTGTCCATAAATTGCGACGGATCGGTGTGCGTCATGACTGTGCCGTTGCTATTAATGACGTAGAGATTGTCGGCGTTGCCGCTCTTGTAGCCGCCAATCAGTCTCTGCACGTAATCTTCGTCGATATTGATGACGATCATGCTCTTGGAAGGCAGATTCGGATACGCCCCCGGCGTCAGAACGAAGGTCAACACGTTCCGGGAAGCCTTCGATCTGAGAGGATCGCTCACCCTCCGCGGAAAAAAATCAAAATAAAGCCGGCTTCCACTTTCTATGGCCCCGATCAATTCCGCTTCGTCCTCCACGGTCAAACCGAGCGTATTGGTGTATTGCTTCGTAAAGCCGTTGTACAAGCCTATAAATTGAACATAGGGAAACGTCGTCTGGATGCTGCGAAGTCTGGAATAGGCGCGGTATTCCTGCAGCCGATCCTGCTCCTTGCCGTACATCGTGCGGATAATATCCGCATCGTTCAGCAGTTGGTCGCCCAGATTGCGGATCTGGTCGCGAATGACGACGGACACGAAGCTGTTCTGCCTCAGCGTCGATTCGGCGATTCGCCCGACCTCCTTCGCCGTGCTTACGGAGAACAAAGCGTAGAGAACGCCGCATGCGACGACGATGACGATTGCGGTCAGCAGCACGAACGTCAGGAACATTTGGCGATATACGGAATAACGGATAATTCTTTGTCTGGCTTTCAACCCCCGCTCCTCCTGTCTTTGTCTCGTTTGGATGTTCCCTAATTATATAGAAATTTTGAATTCGCGCAGCGGTCCGATGCTCAAAGTTGAAGTCAGTGCTCAAATTTGAAATGCCTATTGTTCACAATTCACAGCGGATTGGCCATTTTCGTAGTTTACCCTCGAACGCCGCGGCCCCTACACTGGCACTAAGCCCATATATTTATCGAGAGGACGTGCACAACCATGTCAGACATTCGCAAGCGCAGGGGGGTTCTGGGAGAACTCATTCGGAATAAGGCCGCTTATTCGCTCGCGCTTCCCGCGGCCGTCTATACGGTCATATTCGGATATTTGACGATGCCCTATTTGCTGATCGCCTTCCAGAAGTTCAATTACAAGACCGGATTATTCAATTCTCCCTGGGTCGGCTTCGACAATTTCCGTTTTTTCTTCGCGTCGCCCCGGGCTTGGGAAATTACGTTCAACACGTTGAAGCTGAATACTCTGTTTATCGTCTTTGGCACGATAGCCGCGCTCCTGCTCGCGATTCTGTTCAATGAGCTGAAAAGCCGCCTGTTCTCGAGAATCGCGCAATCCACGATTTTGTTTCCGCACTTTCTGTCGTGGGTCATCGTCAGCTACGTGCTGTACAGTCTGCTGTCCACGGAATACGGCATGGTCAACCGG
>Ga0065721_10003860_pt1 | contig 93544 bp, 78 predicted proteins | sample Mesricmetagenome_FD_59108 | JGI IMG/M metagenome (GOLD analysis project Ga0065721, IMG submission 59108) | Mesophilic microbial community from rice straw/compost enrichment Sample: eDNA_1 v2 (version 2) | ecosystem: Engineered > Solid waste > Grass > Composting > Bioreactor | place: USA: Davis... | reverse complement strand
GCTGTAAGCGCCAAAGGAGGTTAACAGAGCCCCAACTGTTGCGCTTGAGGTCATTTGGAGGGAGCTGTAAGCTCCAAAAGTATCTAATAGCGGCGAAATGGAGTGAAAAGTAGTGCTGTAAGCGCCAAAGGAGGTTAACAGAGCCCCAACCGTTGCGCTTGAGATCATCTGGAGCAGCTGTAAGCGCCAAAAGCATCTAACAGCGGCGAAATGGAGTGAAAAGTAGTGCTGTAAGCGTCAAAGGAGGTTAACAGAGCCCCAACTGTTGCGCTTGAGGGTCATTTGGAGGGAGCTGTAAGCGCCAAAAGCATCTAACAGCGGTTACCTGCCACGCGACCGTAACTTCCAATAGTAAAAACCAAAAAGGACCTAACAGGGCTTCACTCGGATGCGGTATTCGCGGGAGTGGAGGGGCTAGGTCCTGTGACAAGTTAGGGTTAGAAGAAAAAGAACGAGCGGAAACTGCGTTTTTTGCGTTTGCCATCTGCTTCAGAGGAATTTGCAGCTTTACCAAATGCAGCAAGTTCCTGCTGCGGGTTGCGAAGCGCCTCTATGGTGGCGGCCAGCTCTGTCAGCGATTTGCGAAGCTCCTCCAATTCCTTGCGATGATGGAGCAACTGAACGGTCACAACTTCATCTGCCTTCTGGCATAGGGCATTTTCTATGGCATTAAGACGTTCGAGTATCGGATCAGGCTCGTCAATTAAAGAGGATGAAGGACGGGAAGGGGGAATAGCTACAGTTGCTTGCGAAGCATCATGCGATTGGAAAGCAGGTTCAACTGGCGCATGAGCGGCAGTACCCGCTTTTACATCATCAGCCACATTAACGGCTGCAGCAGCATCATGCAGGCCAGCTGTAATCTCCGCAGCAGCTAGTACCCCAGCGCCACCGGCTCTGCCAACAGCAGCAGCCCCGTCAGGGGAAAGAACATGACCAGCGCTCTCCACCACAAGCCAGCCAGAGCTCCCAACAGCTCCATTGTGCATCACGCTGCTGCCGCCGGCAGCAAGAACATGACCAGCACTATCCACGACAAGCGCGCCAGCGCCGCCGGCTCTGCCGAACCCTGAAGCCCCGTTGTTGACCGTACTGCTGCCGCCGGCAGCATGAACATTACCGGCACTATCTACCACGAGTGCGACAGCACCGCCGCCTCTGCCAAGTCCGGAAGTTCCGCCAGCTGATGCACTTGCATCCGCAACGTGAATATTACCGGCCTCATCCACCACCAGCTTACTGGAATCATCGGATTTAGCCGCAGGGCTATCCGCCGTTGTATCAACTGTACCTCCAGTTCCCATTACCTCTGCTGCAACAGCTGCCAATGCTTCTTCCTCCGCCAGCGACAGCAGCCTGATGTCATACAGAGCTGTTCCGGAATCCAGCTGGCCCTTAATTCTCCGAAGCTTGTCCATCGCCGGGACATCAAAGATATAGTGTCCAAACATATCCTTGCGGAAGGAAGCCGGGAATGTGGACACCCAACGTCTGACGGTTGTTTCGCTGACGGCCAGTTGAAGGGCCGCTTCTTTTGTTTTGAGCAATGTCATTTCATCACCTCATTCATTTGTCACTTACGAGACTTATTCGTCTTCGCCGGCCATCTCCCTGCCCGCCTGACAAAGGTAGTGGTATATCGCTAAAAGAAGTGCTGATCCGATTCGATTCGTCGCTTGCCGCGATTTTTGGGAAAAACGAACATTTTTAACGCCGTTAACCCTATAGTTCGTGAATAGCCGACAAAATCCGCAAATAAAGATTGACACAGCATCCGCCCTCCTTTAATCTTATGAAGGTTAATGGAACAACTCGAAGCAAAACACATTCGTATATCCTCATTCATATGGCGTGAGGGTCTCTACAAGGAGCCAAAAATCCTAACTACGAATAAGGGATACGTGTACCGTCTTCCCTTCATTCGCGGCATAGGATTTTTTTGTTTTCCCGCATTTACTAATCCGCTGCAATCAAGGAGACAATAGGTACCAATACCCGGACATTATGGATAATCTGGAGGGAAAGAATCAATGGATCGCCTGTTTAAATTAAAGGAGCGGGGCACGACGGTAACGACGGAGCTGCTTGCGGGAGTAACCACCTTTTTGACGATGGTGTACATCGTTATTGTGAATCCCGGTGTATTAAGCGAAGCGGGAATGGACTTCCACGGCGTCTTTATCGCGACCGTCCTCGCCAGTATTGCAGCAACGCTTATTATGGGACTTTTCTCGAACTATCCGATTGCTTTGGCACCGGGCATGGGGCTAAACGCTTATTTTGCTTTTAGTGTAGTAGGGGGAGAAGGCGTATCGTGGCAGACTGCGCTTGGCGCCGTATTTGTCGCGGGAGTTATCTTCATTCTGCTGTCTTTGACTTCCTTCCGCTATATGCTGCTTGATGCCATTCCATCTAGTCTGAAGCATGCCATTACAGCGGGTATCGGCCTATTCATTACCTTTATCGGTCTGCAAAATGCTAAAATCGTCGTCGCTTCCCCGGCAACGCTGATCACGATGGGGGATCTGTCGCAGCCGATGACGCTGCTTACCATCGTAGGATTAGTCATCTCGCTTATTCTGATGGCTTACCGGGTGAAAGGCTTCCTCTTCATCGGTATGATCATCACCGCGATTATCGCGGCAATTACTGGCGAGATGCATCTGCCGGAATCATGGGCTGCACTGCCTGCCGGGCTTGATGCAACCGCATTCCAGCTCGATATTGGCGGCGTATTTAAAAATGGCCTGTATGCCGTTATTTTCACTTTCCTGCTTATTACACTATTCGACACAACCGGCACCATGCTGGGTGTTGCGGAGCAGGCTGGCTTGCTCAAAGATAATAAGTTCCCGCGTTCGCGCGGCGCATTGCTTGCCGATGCGATTGGCACCACAACAGGCGCATTGCTTGGCACCAGCCCGACCTCCGCTTATATCGAGTCGAGCTCAGGGGTTGCGGTGGGCGGCCGAACAGGCCTGACAGCAGTTACGGTCAGCGTCCTGCTGGCCCTGACGCTCTTCTTCTCTCCGACAGTAGCGGTTCTCGCAGGCATTCCGGCAATTACCGCTCCGGCGCTTATTATTGTAGGCTTCCTGATGATGAACGTCCTGCGCAAAATCGAATGGGGCGATATTGAAGAGGCTTTCCCGGCGTTTCTGATTGTTGTTCTTATGCCGCTTACGTACAGCATCGCAACGGGCATTGGCATCGGCTTTATCGTTTATCCGGTTCTGAAGCTTATCCGCGGCAAGGGAAAAGAGGTTCATCCGATTTTCTATGTGTTTGCGGTTCTTTTCTTTATTCAAATTGCTTTCTTTAGTCACTAAGGAGCAGCCCAAGGAAGAGCACCAATCCCTGCCATTACACGTACAATAACCCATGGCATGATCATGGGAGGGGTAGGAGAATGCTTCTAATTTCGGGCAGTGACGCCGGGCAGATTAATCCGTTTGCGTTAACGCCGGTGGAGCGCGAAGTATTGCAAGGCAAGCAAAATAGTACAGTCGTCTATCGTTATGGCTCGATGGATGAGTTGATGTTCGAGCTTCGCCTGCGGGACCGTACAGTGAACGCGGCCAAATTGCTGCAGGACAGCCAGGCGGATTTTGCGGTATTCCGCAATTCCCGATGTAATCCGCGTTATTGGACACGGACGGAGAACGGCGGCTTCCAGATGAATCCCGATGTCCGGCCGTCGGATGCAATTAATGATATTTTTAGCAATGGGGAGCTGTATGGGTTCGAATGTGCCACGGCGATCGTAATCGTGCTGTATAAAGCAGTGCTGGACACGATCGGAGAGCAAATGTTCAACACGCTGTTTAATCCTCTCTACTTGCGCGACTGGAACCATGACAGCGACCTGTGGTTCATTACAACACATAACAAGAATGAATCGTATCCGGGCGACGTGATGTACTTCCGCAATCCGGACTTCGACCATGAGCATCCCGAATGGCAAGGGGAGAATGTCGTAAAGCTGTCGGAGAATCTCTTCTTCGGCCATGGCATCGGAATCGAGACAGGGCAGGAGATAATTTCGGCTTTGAACAAAATGCGCGAGCCGTTCAGCACAGAATCGGCTTATCTCGATGATCTGGTGGTCCATCCAAACTTCAAGCATCTGCAGACGATTACAGCTCGCGGCAGCCGCTTTGCGGTAAGATGGGCGGAATTGTAATCAAGCCGTTTACGCTTAAGTCGAGCGCATGTTCTTGCGGAACAGCTGGGGCGCTTCGCCGGTAATTTTCTTGAACAGCCGTGAAAAATAGAAGACATCGCTGTAGCCAAGCGCTGCCGCAATTTCCTTAACCGTCTGCTCGGTATTGAGCAGGCGGTTTTTCGCTTCGGCGATTTTCAGCCGATGAACGTATTCATGCAGGGCGAAGCCGGTATATTCGCTGACCGTCCGCCGAAGCGTCGATAACGCCCATTGATGTTGCTTGGCAAAAGCTGCTGCATCAAACGGCTCATGCAGGTTGGCCGACAATGCCTCGAGCAGCTGCGCAAGACGCGCCGTCTTTCCTTGCGCAGCGGGAGATGCCTGGCAGTGCTGTACCCATTCATACAAAAGCGACTCGAGCAGCAGAGAGGCGCGGTCCGCATTGGCTGGCGTGCCGCTGTCCATCAGCGCAAAGATCCGGTCGATCCGGTTTTGTAAGGAAGCGTCCTCTCCCGGCTGCATAACCGTATTCGGTTGAATCGGCCAATGCTCAAGCCATTCCTGCAACCGCGTTCCTTCTATGGTGAAATAATATTCGTCCCAGTAGCCGTCCGGGTCCGGACCGTAATCATAGTGAAAGCCGGGCTGGAACAAGAAAAGACTGCCTGCCGTTACCTGCTGCGCCTCTCTGTGGTCGACGCGGTAAGTTCCCGAACCTCCTGCAATATAAACAATCGCCCAATATTGAAAAACGGCTCCTTGCCGGAAATGCGTTCGACCAGGCAAATAGCCTGCGTTTCGAATAACAAGAGAACGAATGGACAGCTTGGCGGGGTCCAGCGTTAAATCGACAACTCTTAGGGGCTTTGGGCTGATCATATAATCCATGAATTGAGCCATGCTGTTCATTCCTCTCTTTTTACTCTCATGATAAATTGAACATAGAGCAGGTTGCAACTGATTATAGGAAACATGGAGGAGATGCTGGCAATGACGAGGTTAAAGGTTGGAGTTATTGGAGCAGGGTCGATATCGGGTTCACATTTGCATGGCTATTCGGTTCATCCGGAGGTGGAGCTTGGAGCCATCGCGGATATGAACGGGGAACGCGCGCGGGAGAAGGCCGAGACTTACGGCATCCCCCATGTTTATGATAACTATAAAGAATTGCTGGCAAATCCGGAGATTGATGCGGTAAGCATCTGTACCTGGAATAACAGTCATGCCGAGATTGCCGCAGCTGCGCTGGATGCGGGCAAGCATGTGTTATGTGAGAAGCCGCTTGCGAAGACGGTTGAGCAGGCACTGGCCGTACAGGAGGCCGTCAAACGTTCCGGCAAGCAGCTGCTTGTTGGCTTTGTCCGGCGTTACGCCGACCAGGCACAGCTTGTGAAGCAGTATGCGGAAAGCGGGCAGCTCGGAGATATCTATTATGCCAAAGCATCGGCAATCCGGCGTTTAGGCAATCCTGGCGGATGGTTCGCGGATTCTGAACGCTCGGGCGGCGGTCCGCTGATTGATGTAGGCGTACATATGATTGATTTATGCTGGTATCTGATGGGTAAGCCAAAGCCGGTCTCGGTCAGCGGGAATACGTACCGGAAGCTGGGCAATCGCTCGCATATTGAAGGCTTAAGCTTCTATAAAGCGGCGGATTACGACGCTTCGCTTAATGATGTCGAGGATATGGCGAACGCCCTCATCCGCTTCGAGAACGGCGCTTCGTTGTATGTCGATATCAGCTACACGCTGCATGCCGCGCAGAACGAAATGAGCAGCAAAATTTACGGAACCAAAGGCGGAGCCGAGATTGATCCGAAGCTGGTGATCGTAACCGAGCAGTTTAATAAAATCATGAACATCGAGCCGCAGCTGGATCATCTCGCGTTCCAGTTCCAGGACAGCTTTGATCTGGAGATTGCTCATTTTGTCGATTGCTGCTTCGGCAAGTCCGAGCCGATCAGCCCGGTTGAGGATGGCGTAGAGCTGATGCGGATGCTTCAAGCGATTTATGAATCGGCGGCGCTTGGCACGGAAGTGGTCTTGAATAAGGATGCTGCGGCTTCAACTGCCGCTGCTGCGAAGGAGGGCGTTTAATTCATGACGGATCTGGGGAACACAAAGATTAGCAACCCGATTGGCGTTATTGTCGAGAGCTTTGGGATTGGTCTGAACGAAGGATTGAAAAAGGCGGTGGAGGTTGGAGCGGAGGGTATACAGATCTACGCGGTAAGCGGCGAGACTGATCCTGCCAATCTATCCGCATCGGCCCGCCGTGAGCTGAAGGACCGCATCGATTCGCTGGGGCTGAAGATCTCGGCTTTGTGCGGCGATCTTGGGGGACATGGCTTTCAGGATGCAGAGGCCAATCCGGCCAAAATCGACAAGTCCAAGCGGATTCTGGAGCTGGCGCTTGATCTGGGAACCAACATCGTAACCACGCATATCGGTATCGTGCCGGATGATACGAATTCGCCGATCTACGCTGCGATGCAATCTTCCTGCGAACAATTAAGCAGCTACGCAAGCAGTATGGGGGCCTATTTTGCGATTGAGACAGGTCCAGAGCCTGCTGCGCGGTTGAAGTCCTTCCTTGATTCGCTTACGACCAACGGGGTATCGGTGAACTTCGACCCGGCGAATATGGTTATGGTGACAGGCGATGACCCGGTTCAGGGCGTCTATCTGCTGAAGGATTATATCGTGCATACGCATGCAAAAGATGGAATTAAGCTGGCGGCCGAGATCGATCCGCGTGTCGTGTACGGCTACTTGGGCTTTGCGGGGATGAGCCATGATATTATCGCCGATATGGCAAGCGACGGGGCTTTGTTCCGCGAGGTTCCGCTTGGGGAGGGCAGCGTTCCGTTTGACCGTTATCTGAAGGCGCTCCAGGATATCGGGTTTAATGGCTATTTGACGATAGAGCGTGAAGTTGGACTGCGCCCAGAGGAAGATATCCGCAAGGCGGTTGAATTCCTGCGTGCTTTCCGATAGGCAGTTATAGCTAGCTTGTCCTTGCGCGGGATGCATCATGCCTGCAAATGGCAGATTCCGGTGAAAACCGTTGCAAAATGTTAATATTTAAGTTGCATAAGTCCCCCTTTTGTCCGTTAATATAGAGGTAATAGGCATGAAGGGGGGAGTTGCAGATGAACGTTCCTGTTGGAGTTTGGATATTTGCTGCCATCATCGTTGTTTTGCTCACCTGGATGACCCTTTGGGTCACAAAGAAGGCATATTCGAAAAAATGGGATGATTCCGACGTATAGTCGGATCGTACGGAAATAGATAAGAGCTGCCCGCGATTAACGTTGGGCGGCTCTTTTTCGTTCCGGCTCACACTCTAACTTCCGCGCATCTTAACGATGTGCGACATCGTTAAGGGGGCGGAAGTTAGAGTGGGGCAAGGGCTTAACGATGTACGACACCGTAAAGGTACGCGGAACCGTGCAAAAGTGGGCGAAAAGCAGCTAAATGGCTGAGCTTAACGATGCGAGGTATCGTTAAGAGGGCAGAAGTTAGAGGTGGAAGTAGGCTTAACGATGCGGGACATCGTTAAGATGCGCGGAAACGTGCAAAAGTGGGCGAAAAGTAGCTCAGTGGTCGAGCTTAACGATACCAGCAGTTTACCCTTCGGGAAATAAAACACAAGGGAGCCCCTTCACCATCATGGTTGAAAGGGACTCCCTTGCGTTGTTTAACCCGGGAACTCGAGAAGAGCCGAGTCGATAGCGGGTACGAGACCTTCATCAGCCGCGCGGGTAAGCAGGGTTGAGATAGCGGCATAACCGCTGCTGCCCAGGTTGCCCGTGAAGTCGTTTACGTACAAGTTGATATGCTGCTGGGCAACGGCCGGGTCCATTTCCTGCGCATGCTGCATCACATAGTCCTTCGACGCTTCGGGATGCTTCCACGCATACTCGACGGATTGTTCGATCCAGTTGGAGAGGGCGCCGAGGTCAAGCGAGCGGCGGGCGATGATGGCGCCGAGCGGAATAGGCAGGCCGGTATCGGATTCCCACCAGCTGCCAAGGTCAACCAGCATGGACAGGTCATAATTCTGGTAAGTGAAGCGGGCTTCGTGGATGACAAGCCCCGCGTCGATTTTGCCGTCGCGAACAGCAGGCATGATCTCATGGAACGGCATCACGATAATTTCACCTACGCCGCCGGGAACATTTTGCGCTGCCCATAGACGGAACAGCAGATAGGCAGTCGAGCGTTCGCTAGGAACGGCAACCCGTTTGCCGCTGAGGTAGGACGCATTGCCAAGCTTGTCTTTTGTGAGAACAAGCGGGCCGCAGCCCCGGCCAAGAGCGCCGCCGCATGGCAGAAGCGCATAGTCTTGCAAAACCCATGGCAGGGCAGCATAGGAAATTTTGAGCACATCAAGATCACTGTCGCCGCTTGCCGCTAAATTGTTCGTAATGTCGATATCGGCATACATCACTTCAAATTCCGGCGCACCGGGAACTAGTCCATGCGTCAAGGCATGGAATACAAACGTGTCGTTTGGACACGGGGAAAAAGCGATTTTCATACAATAACCTCCCGTAATACGGAGCTTGCAGCTTCGAGAGACTGCAGGGCGTCCTTAATCCGCCAAGCGCTGCGGTCACGCGGGCCAACCGGATTCGAAATCGCGCGCAGCTCCAGCACAGGCAGACCTGCGCGGCGGGCAGCAGCGGCGACGCCAAACCCCTCCATCGCTTCCGCGGCAGCACCGGGAACCCGCTTCGCCAGCTCGGCAGCCGTCTCGGCTGAGCCGGTAACTGTAGATAAGGTAAGGACGGGACCAAAAGCGGTCTGCATGCCCGCGGCCTGAAGCGCCAAAGCCAGACGCTTGGCAAGCTCCGCATCAACATCGATATGAGCAGAACCAAACCCAAGCTTGTCCACGCTGTGGAAGCCTTCCGGCGTCTCTGCGCCAAGATCTGCGGCAATGATCGCATTCGAGACAACCAGCGAGCCAACCTCGGCATGTTCCTTGAATCCGCCCGCAATACCTGCGGAAATAACGAGGCGGTAAGCGCCGGGACCTGCCAAAGCCAGGACAGTTGCCGTGCTGACGGCGGCTTCCGCCGGACCAACGCCGGCCTCCATAACCTCGAAGCGGTCGTCGCCGTTAAGGCCGCGCAGAACGGCATCCCGTTCAACCGCAACGGCGGTCATAACGAGTATTTTTCCATTTTCGCTCATGCTGCAAACTCCTTTGAAATTTAACCTATAAAGTAATTATAGACCTCTTGGACGGGTGTTGTCATTTCTCCTTCGGATGGGAAAGTAAAGCTGCGGACAGCTTCCAGTATTTTGACGAATGATAGAGGAGTTTGGAAATGGCTGACGAATGATTAGGGGCAGACGGCAAGATGGCAACTCGCTAAGGCTTTCTTGCAGCTATGTCAGGGAAGGATGTATGCAGCACGGTGAACAGAAGGCTTTATAAAACCAGAATGATACTGCTGGCAGTCACGCTGCTGGGCACGGCGGGAATAGCGGCGGCACCTTCGGCAGCGGATGCGGCACAAGTAAACGTCAATCAACAGACCGTGAATCGGACCAAGCAGGAGATTGTAGATAAGTGGCTGACGTATCGTCCGATGGAGACGGGCGGCAATTATATGACGGCTGATCGGATTTACGAGACGGCCCCAAGCCTAACCTCACCCTACTCCGCAGGGAAAATCCAACAGCCTTACATCGAAGACGGCTTGAATGCCGCCAACTTTGTTCGTTATCTGGCCGGTCTTCCGGACGATCTGACGGCGGATTGGTCGCTTGAGAAGCAGCAGCAGACGGGGGCGCTGGTGAATGCCGTGAACAACAAGCTGGAGCATACGCCTGCGAAGCCGGCCAAAATGGATGAGGCGATGTTTCAGCTCGGCTATACGGCGACAAGCTCCAGCAATCTGTTTATGGGCAGCAGAACCTTTTACGATAATGTACTGGGTTATATGTCCGACAGTGATCCGTCCAATATTGACAGAGTTGGCCATAGGCGCTGGATTCTGAATCCCGCCATGAAGAAAACGATGTTTGGCATGGTATATGCCGCGACGAGCAACGGCTATTCTGCGCCGTATGCTACGATGTACGCGTTCAACCGCACCAGAAGCGCAAGCGAAATCAATTACGACTATGTAGCCTGGCCATCTGCCGGTTATTTTCCTAATGAAGTGTTTGCGGGAGACGATGCCTGGTCGGTATCGCTTAATCCGGAGCATTACAACCGGAACCGGACGGACCGGATCAAGGTAGAGCTCAAGCGGGAACGTGACGGCCGCGAATGGTCGTTTGATGCTGGCGATACGGATAAAACAAATGAATATTTCAATGTGGAAACAAACGGTTACGGCATCCCGTTTGCGGTTATTTTCCGTCCGGACGGCGTGGACCAATATGACGGCAATTATCAGGTTCGAATTACGGGACTGTACGATAACAGCGGGCAAGAGACGTCACTTGTCTTCCAGACGAATTTCTTCAGGCTGCTTCCGAGCCTGGTAGCCCGTTATTCCATCCAATTGGAAAAAGGGGAGTCCGTTAAGCTTAGTCTTCGGGCAGGCGCGCAAATGAGCGGCAATACGTACCAAAGCAAAGACAAAACGATTGCACAGGTAGATGCAAACGGAGTAGTCAAAGGGACAGGAGCAGGGATGACCCTTGTGTCGGTTGATGATTACATCGGCGGCGGAAATCATGACATCCAAATCATTGTACGGGACAAGGACGATGAGCAGGTTAGCAAATGGGCGGCATCGGACTATGCGGCAGCCAAAAGCAACGGCCTGATTGATGCGGATTTTGATCATTCGTATCAGAAGCCGATCTCAAGGTATTATTTTACCGCCCTTGCTGTCCAAATGCTGGAGACGGCTCTTGACCGCAGCTTGTACAGCGGGGATGCGGCCTCCGGGAAGTCGCCGTTCAAGGATTTTGACGAATGGCATGTGACATTGGCCAGCAAGCTTGGCATTATTAGCGGCACCTCCGCCGGACAGTTCTCGCCTAATGCTACGATTACGCGCGAGCAGGCTGCGACTCTGCTGTTAAATCTGTATAATGCCGCGCTGAAGCTCAATCCCGAAACAGCGAAACAGGTCTCTGTGCCAGCGGCAGCAGCCAAATTCGCAGACGACGGCAGCATCTCCGCATGGGCGAAGGATAGCGTATACCGCGCGGCTGCTCTGTCATTGATGAAGGGAACAGGCTCGAATCAATTCTCGCCGAAGGGCAAGCTGACCTATGAGCAGACATATATCCTGATGCAGAATGTATTCACATTAATCGAAGTCCAATAAATTTGAAAGAAAGCGCGTGTCTCCGTCAGGATTCTCGCGCTTTCTGTTTTCTATTTAAATAGACTATCTTTTCCGGACTTCAAAAAACTCGCATTCCTGTCTGGTATAGTAGACGAGGTCGCTGACGCTGGATTGGATGACAACGATGCTGTCATCGAATCGGATCACCGTACCGCCGCTGTTCACGATGTAATCATCCTTAAACACGCGTACCGGATATTGCCGACGAACGGCCTCCTCGAAGTCCGGATCGGTCATCAGTTTACGGTTGATAGCCACTGTTCCGCTCTCTCCTTTCGTTCGTAGTGGATTCGTTAAAAACAGTGTAGGCTTAATTGAGGCCGTTGTCCATGTGGAGTGAAAGGCTTGGTTTATGCCGGGTGAGAGGGTACAATATAAGGAACATTGTTATAGAAGCAGGAGGATATGATTTATGACCTTACCTAATGACAAATTGACAGTATTTATCGGCTCTTACGCGGAGGCTTCGGCAAGCGGCGTGTACCGTTATGAGTTCGACACGGCCGAGGGGACATTAACGCTGAAGGATCAGGCCTCCGGCTTGAAAAACCCGACTTTCCTGAATGTGGATACAACGAACCGCAGACTGTATGCCATCGCAGAAGGCGCGGATGCGGAAGGGGCGAAGGTTGGCGATGCTGTTGCTTTCTCTATCGAGGGAAGCGGCCTGGAGCAGTTGAACCGGGAGCTGGGAATTACAGCGCCCTCCTGCCATATTCAGCGTGATGCGGATAGCGAATTTGTACTGCTCTGCAGCTATCATGGCGGCCGGATCAGCCTTGTGTCGCTCACGGACAATGGCGAGATCGGCGAAATTCTCGACATTCAGCAGCATGAGGGAAGCGGCCCTCACCCGAATCAAAAAACACCTCATCCGCATAGCACGAATTTCAGCCCGGACGGCAAGTATATTTTTGTGCCGGATCTTGGGATCGACCGGATTATTGCTTATACCCTGGATAAAGAAAACCGCAAGCTGGTCCGTCATGGCGAGACCGTGGTGCATCCCGGTGCGGGTCCGCGTCATATGACCTTCCATCCGAACGGCCGGTTTGCTTTTGTGATTAACGAGCTGGATTCTACGATTATGGCATTCCGTTACGATGCGGACAAAGGCTCGCTTGAAGCTGTGCAGACTGTATCGACGCTGCCGGAAGGCTTCACTGAGGCAAACGGCACCGCAGAGATCGCGATCTCCGAGGATGGACGTTTCCTGTACGGCTCGAATCGCGGCCATGACAGTCTTGTTGTATTTGCGGTGGACGCTGAGAGCGGCCAGCTTTCTTTGGTTGGGCATGTGTCGACGGAAGGGAAGCATCCGCGGCATTTTGCCCTGGTACCGGGCGGCCAATTCGCTATTACGGTGAACAAGGATACGAATAATGCAGCGGTATTCCGCATCGCAGAGTCGGGTATGCCGGTGTATACGGGTTATTCGATTGAAATTGCCGGGGCGGTATGCGTCATTCCTGTCCGGCTTTAATGGGATAGCAACGTCAGAGGAAGTGTGCGTGAGGCAGCTTCCGGAGCATTTGAGCGAGTTGTGGCCGGCGAGGTTGATGAGCTGTCATAGAAGAAGTGCCGGGGGAGAGTGAATGATGCGGATTCCAGAGCATTTGTGTCAAACGATCAAATCGGTTCACGGGGAAAAAGGAGAGCAGTGGCTGGCAGAATTCGATCAGCTGCTGCTGGATTGCGAGGAAAAATGGGGGATGACGGTGGAACTGCCGTCTCCTTTTGTTTTGTCGTTTAACTTTGTGGCCCCGGCTATGCTGCGGGACGGAACGGCTGCCGTGCTGAAGCTTGGCGTGCCATGCCGGGAATTCCGCACGGAGCTTGCGGCTTTGCGGCTATATGATGGCCGCGGCGCGGTGCGCGTGCTGGCCGCGGATGAGGAGCGGGGCGCGCTGCTCATTGAGCGCGTGGAGCCGGGTTTGATGCTGGCGGAGTCGGAGCTTGGCGACGACGACAGGACGCTGGCGGCCGCCGAGGTGATGCGGCGGATCGCGGTTCCCGCGCCGGACGGGGGAGAATTCCCGTCCGTAGCGGACTGGGCCGCGGGCTTCGCCCGGCTGCGCCAGCGGCATGGCGGCGGCACGGGGCCGCTGCCGGAGCGCGTGGTCGGCCGCGCGGAGGAGATGTTCCGCCGCCTGCTCGAAGAGGGCGGCGGGCCGTTGCTCTTGCTCCATGGTGACTTGCACCATGGGAATATTTTGTCTTCGGGTCATGGCGGGCCGGGATGGCTGGCCATTGACCCGAAGGGTGTGGTTGGGGAAGCGGAATACGGAACGATTCCGCTGCTCTTGAACCAGCTGCCGCCGAAGGGGCAGCGGGAAGTGATCCAGCGCCGCGTGGAGCTGTTATGCGGCGCGCTTGGCTTGGACCACGCCAGGGTACTGGCGTGGGGTTTCGCCCATGCGGTGCTGTCCGCCGCATGGTGCGACGAAGACGGCGTCGGCGATATCCCCGCCGCGCTGGAGAAAGCCTATTGGTTCGAGGAACTTCTCGACGAACTGCCGCACTCAGCCCAATAAGAGGAGAATTCTGTGTTACTGAGGGTCAGACACCCGAGTGTGGAGCATAAGTGACCGAATAAAAGGAAAACCCCGAGTTACAAGAGGGGCGAACACCCGAACGCGGGGCAGAGGTAGTCATATACGTTGTTCTATACTGTGCTTATATTTCATTCGTAGAACGTATGCTGTCCCTCCTAAGGACGGTGCAGCCGTTTATGCTTGGGTCATAGCTACGTTGGATTTCATACAGCATAACGGAACATTTTTGACTAGTCACTTACTCTACACTGGATTCTTTGCAGTATAATCCGTCCCATTGGGACGATATCGGCTCCTTCTGGAGCATTATACTGGAGTGAATCCAACGTAGCTTACGAGGTCTTGCTTTTTCCCCTGATTTGACTGGAGGAAATCCAGCGTACGGTGAGAGGGAACTCCCACAAATCATTTGAAATCAGCTTTTGAGACAGCACCTTTTTTCTTTTCACAAAAACCTCTGCGAAGAAACGGTTGACATTTCCAATGATATACAGTAATTTATTGATAAATAAATAAACGAGGTTGCCTATGACGCCAAGAGAAAAAGACTTCCACGCTGTAACGAATCGAAAAGAACAGATATTAGATGCAGCTGCCTCGCTATTTGCGAACAACGGGTACTACAAGACGACCACGGGTATGGTGGCTGCCGAAGTTGGGGTAACTCAGCCCTACGTATTCCACTTTTTCAAGACGAAAGAAATATTATATCTGGCTGTATTGGAGCGAGCACAAAAACGATTGATGCAGGCCTTCTCTACAGTAGAGGCCCCGCCGGAGTTTCTCCATCATCAGATGGGGAATGCTTTTAACGAACTAATGGCCGCTCACCGGGATGAGACTTTGCTATGCATGCAGTCCTATACGACACCGGAGCCCAATGTCCGGGAAATTGTGAAGCAGAGATTCGCCGAGGTTCATCAGGTGATAGCAGAACGCTTCGAGCGGGCAGGTATTCCGAATCCGAGCCAGCAAGCTTCGACCTTTATCGCCTGCGGGATGGTTATTACGATGTCCGAAATTCTTCAGCTTCCTGTTCTGGCAGATTTGGGACATCTAGGGCACACAGAGTAGTAAGACAGCTGCGGCTGTCTGATAAGAAACCGTATACGTATGTAGGCGGCCGCGGAAGTATCAAGATCAACCTCTAGACGCTGCCGCTAATCGTTGAAGGACCCCGCAAAAGATTTGTTCAACATATGAGCAAGTATAGGTTTTCCTTTTACTGCATACTGTGCTTATATTTCGCTCGCGAAACGTTTGCTGCTCCTCCTAAGGATAGCGAAGCCGTGTTTGCTTGCTGGACTTAATTTATTTATCAATAAATAAAATTGAAGAAAAGGAGCAATAAAAATGTCGCTTAGTATGACTTATATGCCCCGCAGACCTCGTAAGTCTCCTATGTTTCACAACCTTGCGATCCGCGATCCTGTTTAGTGCTATATTTTTTTGTCGTTCATTTATTAATCAATAAATAAAAAACCAAAATAAGGAGAGATTTCAACATGTTATCTACCGCTTCTCGTGTTCGGCTGCTTGTAGTCACTTGTATTGCTCTGTTTATGGCGATGCTCGACAATCTGGTTATTGGGGTGGCGCTGCCTTCCATCCAGGAGGATTTTCATGCCGGAATGTCCGATCTGCAATGGTTTCTGAATGCTTACACCTTAGCGTTTGCAGTGCTGCTCATTCCGTTTAGTGCGCTTGGCGACCGTTTTGGCCGTAAAAAAATGTTTCTGCTCGGCATTGTTCTGTTCACCCTTGGCTCACTTGCTTCTGCACTAAGTACCAGCTCAATCGAGCTGTCACTGTCGCGGGCTTTGCAGGGGGTCGGCAGCGCGGCAATCATTCCGCTCAGCTTAACACTCGTTAATGCGGCCTTCCCTCCTGAAAAACGTGCCGCAGCTATCGGTCTATGGTCCGGCATTTCCGGACTGGGGCTGTCGATTGGACCGCTGGTCGGCGGGATTATCATCAACGGTGCACCATGGGAGATGGTATTCTGGATTAACGTACCGATCGGTATCCTTGCCGTTATCCTTGGCGCAATGTGGCTGACGGAATCGAAGGGAGAGCGCAAGCCTTTGGACCTGCCGGGGATTGTTCTTCTGGGCGTATCCTTGTTCGGCATTGTGTTTGGATTAATGCGGGGTAACTCGGAGGGCTGGGATGCACTGAGTGTCTGGGGAGCTATGGCTGGCGGCGTGGTCCTACTGCTGGCGTTCTACTTCTGGGAACGCAGCCGCAAGCAGCCGTTCATCCAATTCGCCTATTTCCGCAACCGGACTTACAGTGCCTATTTGTCGGCGGGCTTTTGGATGAATGCCGGCATCTTCGGGGCGATCTTCCTGCTTACGTTGTTCCTGCAGCAAGCCCAAGGCTATTCCGCTCTTGGTGCGGGAGTGAGAGAGATGACATGGACCGTCTGCACAATGATCTGCGCACCTCTTGCGGGATTGCTGGTAGGGCGTTACGGCTCTAAACGGATTTTGCTCTTTGGCTTATTCCTGCAGACCGCTGCGATGATCTTTATTGCCTTCCTTATTATTGGCAAAGGTGCGATCTTCCCGTTTGGCTACATCGTTCCGGCGATGGTCGCAGCAGGCGCAGGCATGGGCTTCAGCTTTACACCGCTGTCCCATGGCATTCTAACCTCTGTTCCGGAGCATGCGGCTGGTGAGGCGAGCGGCCTGAGTAATGCATCACGTGAGCTTGGCGGAGTATTTGGCGTAGCGATCAGCGGCCTTGTCTTTGAAAGCGGAGGTGCGATAACTTCACCCGAGGTTTTTGGCGATCATCTTGTTCCTGCCCTGTTTGTTCTTGCTGGTATGCTCGCTGTTGGTTTTGTGTCGGTAGCGTTATTAATCCGGGGTAGACGAACGCTGACTGCTGCGAAGGAATCTGTTCCGGGGCCGCGAGTTGAAACAAGCAACTAATATATAGAAGTAAAAAGAAGCCTAGTCCGATCTCTCAGAGATCTGGCCGGGCTTTTTGCATGCATTAACGGGACCCGAGAAAAACGAATGTGTTTTAGCGGTTCATGAACAAGTGTAATTGCTCCATCCGCAGACATCTTCGGATTCCCCAAGAGTTGCCTTTGGCTAATTCATGTTTGGTTACCGCTCTCGGCCTACGTTGGATTCCATCCCGCATAATGATGCGCTTAAGCCCAGTAACTATAGCTTCATTGGATTCTATCCAGCGGAATCGGCTCAACTAGGCCGGGCGGAGCTCATAACGGCGAAATTTACTGGAGGAAATCCAACGAAGCCTGCAATAGCGGGCAATCAAGTTATCTTACGTTGGACAAACTCCAACGTAAAGGACGGACTAGCTAGCTGAAGAGGTCCCACCGCCTGTCACCTCGCCTACGCTGCACATTCTGCAGCATAATGATGCCTTTGAGCCCATTAATTCGTCATATCCTGCATAGAATGCAGGATACTCGAGCTAAATAGCCGAATTCGGCTATTTTTGGGGAAATATACTGCATTCCGTACAGCCTATCTCGCCAACCACTCCATTTTGGCGAAATATACTGCATTTCGTACAACATGAGCACAGTGGGGCCTAACAGTTTCCTCCGTTTCTTCTATTAAAAAGACATGATTCGTCCAAGTCCCATTCTATCTGCTGAGTCTGAATATATGGAATGAAATCCAGCATAGCCGCCGGATAGCGGGCCTGTTGATTCCTGCAATAGAGGAAACCTAACTACTTAAGCAGCCTACAGAGGTTACGAGCAGCAAATAGCACCGGACATGAGCGAGTGAAGAGCTTTATACGCGCAGTGTTTATATGCGGCAGGCGCGAGAGCGGCAGACGGGATAATTCAATTATGCGGCATTGACGGATGCCGGTAAGCTGCTGAAGACGAAACAAAGCGAAAGATGAGTTATATAGATGAGGGAAAGCGGTTACATTTTGTTGCTTCCTTCGGTCCTCGCGGCCTACGGGACCCTTGAATCGGATGCTTTGGAGGTCGAGCCAATTGTCCATCGTCCTACCGCTGGACTAGCCCATTTTACAATTGGTTCATAGGTGATGCGTGGAATGGAGTGGAAAAGGTGTTATTTTCAATGAGAACGATCGGAATTGACAGATATCCCCCCTTATTATCTCGTAAAAGTTACTCCCCAGCTCCTCCCTCTCAGTCTGATCCGCCCTTTTCAGGGACCAATAGACTCCAAAATACCGTCAAACCTAGGCCATCGGGCAGGAAACCGGGAGGGGAACGGAATATGAGAATGTTCTTATCGTTTTGACCTGACCGGGCATTATCCCGATCATTGGACAGCCGTATGGCAAAAGTCCCTTGCATCCGGTTTTCGCTGCGACTATCTGTAGCAATCCTCCCAACCTTTCGTATCCGCTAAAGCCTGTAGTTATGCGGCCAAACGCCACTTTCCCGCCTATCCCGATTCTGTGCCTATGGTTGTGTATCAGATACCTGGTTTTGTATCACTTTTGCACACCATAATTCATGAATTTATTGGAAATTATTCTCTATGGACGATTAATTATTGATTAGAAATATGAAACGTTAGGAAATTCAGCATGCAATTCATATTCAAAAAATGATAACAGCCGCCTAATTGAAAATATTACCTTCTTCCCTCTATATCCCCATAACCCTTGTGACATAATCAAAGTCGAATGTTGATGGAAAGGGATGGAGGTTATTGTCGTTTTGAGCAGCCAATTGGATTTGAAAGAAATCGTGTGGCTCGTTCGGAAAAAGCTTTGGCTTGTCATTCTCGTGACCGTACTTGGTGCGTCTGCGGCTGGAGCCTACAGCGCATGGGTGATGAAGCCCGTCTATGAGGCCTATACGAAGCTGATCGTGAATTCGACAGCAGGCCAGGCGGGATCGTTCAAGCTGGATCTGAATATGATCAACACGAATTTAAGCTTAATCAATACGTATAAGGAAATTATCCGGACCCCTGCCATTATGGATCTGGTGGTACAGAAGCATCCTGAGCTTGGGCTGACGACGGATCAGCTGATGCATAATATCCGGTTCAGCTCGGTGAATGGTACACAGGTTGTCACGATCTCTTATCTGGACACGGACTACAAGAGAGCGGCGCAGGTCGTAAATACGGTCTCCTATGTGTTCCAGCAGCAGATCCCGCTCATTATGAAGGTGGACAACGTGTATATCCTTCATACCGCAGACTCGAATGATCAGCCGGTAAAAGTGAAGCCGGATACGAAGCTGAACACCGCCATCGGTTTTGTCGCTGCATTCCTGCTGTCGATAACGCTGGTGCTGGCATTGAATTATTTTGACGATACGTTACGGACAGAAAGCGATGTGGAGCGGTATCTTGGCCTTCCTACGCTGGCAGCCATACCGAATATTAAGCAAGGTGATCTAAAGCCGAAGGTACTGACCGCAGGCAGAACAACAACCATAGGAAAGGAGGGGGAGAACAACAATGTCGCGCAGTGATCTTAAGCTCCGCCCGGTTGTGGCTGATGCGAACCCAACCTCCCCGATCTCGGAGGCATACCGTACCTTGCGTACGAATCTGCAATATGCCGAGACGGACCGTCCGCTGCAGCTCCTGATGGTCACCTCAGCGGGACCGGAGGAAGGCAAATCGACGACCATTATGAATTTGGCGGTCACTTATGCGCAGATGGAGCGGCGGACGATTCTGGTCGATGCCGATCTCCGGAAGCCAACCGCGCATTTCACCTTTGGCCTTAGCAATCGCACGGGACTGTCGCATGTGTTATCCGGGCAGGCAGACTTGAGAGAGGTTATCAAGGAAAGTCGGATTCCCGGACTCGATATACTGACTTCCGGACCGGTGCCGCCTAATCCGTCGGAGCTTCTAGGATCTTCCCGCATGGACGATCTTCTAGGGAAGCTTCGTGAGCAGTACGACATCGTCCTGATCGATACGCCGCCGGTGCTGGCGGTAGCCGATGCGCAGGTCGTTGCCTCAAGAAGTGACGGTGTGCTGCTTGTCGTTAATGCACGTACCGGCAAACGCCAGCATGCTATTAAAGCGAGAAATGCTCTGCAGTTCGTGCAGGCCAGAATTGTTGGTATTGCACTTAACCAGACCGCTCACCGGGATGCGGGACCTTATTACGAATATGTGGACCGGACGTGAGACGAACCAGCCTTTAAAGCAGAACCATATATAGATAAATGCAAAGGGAAAAGCTGATGCTTACGAAGTATGAATTACCACAAACGTACTGTGTTACCGTTGGTAAAGTAATTCATTTAGCCGATGCTTACGAAGTATGAATTACCGCAAACGTACTGTGTTACCGTTGGTAAAGTAATTCATTTTAGGAGGAATTAATAATGCGGGCTCATTATCGGACAAAAGTTATTGTGGCGGGGGATCTGTCAGCCGTTCTGGCCAGCTTCGCCATTGCATTTGCGCTTGAACCTTCGGTGCCTCAGGGCGGTGCCGTTGCATGGCTGGCTTACGGGGCGTTAGCGGCAGTTGTTGGCTTCTGGCGGCTTCACCGGCTCCGGCTTCACCGCCGGATCTGGCAGTATACCGGTATCTCGGACATGCTTTGTCTGCTGCAGGTTGCCCTGATCTCGGCTGTTGTTCCGTTTGCTGCCTGGTGGGTGATGCAGGGCGAAGCTCATCCGCTGCTTATGCTGCATCACGCGGCAGGCACCTTCTTGCTGCTGACTGCGCCACGTCTGGCATGGCGTATCTTCTGTGACAAATACAGCGTGAACAAGCCGGCCGGCGGCAGTCGAGCGCTTATTATCGGAGCGGGAAGCTGCGGAACAATGATCGCGAAGGAAATGATGCAGAATGACGGCGTTACTCTAACGCCGGTTGGTTTTATTGATGACGACCCGTACAAGCACCGGATGGATGTTCTTGGACTGCAGGTTCTCGGCAACCGCAAGGAAATCGCTTGTGTGGTGGAATCGCATCATATTGACGAGATTATTATCGCGATGCCTTCAGTATCGAAGACGCAAATCTCCGAGCTGGTTAACCTTTGCAAAACAACAAAAGCAAAGCTGAAGATCGTGCCGGATCTCCAGGATATGATAGATAACCGCGGCGCGGCAGGCCGCATGCGCGATGTCAGCGTAGAGGATCTGCTTGGCCGCGACCCGATCCGTACCGATCTTGAGCATATTGCCGGATATGTACAGGATAAAGTGGTTCTCGTAACGGGAGCGGGCGGTTCAATCGGCTCCGAGCTTTGCCGTCAGATCGCGCCCTTTGCGCCAAGCAAGCTGCTGCTTCTTGGTCATGGCGAGAACAGTATTTACACCATTGAGATGGAAATGCGCGGGATGTTCCCGAATCTGGCCATCGAGACGGTTATCGCCGATGTGCAGGACCGGACGAGGATCGACAGCGTATTTGCCAAATTCAAGCCCCAGGTTGTCTTCCATGCCGCAGCGCATAAGCATGTGCCGCTGATGGAACGCAACCCGGCGGAAGCGATTAAGAACAACGTATTTGGCACAAAAAATGTCGCCGAATGCGCAGATGCATACGGAGCAGAACGCTTCGTGCTGATCTCGACGGATAAAGCGGTTAACCCGACAAGCGTGATGGGTACAACCAAGCGGATTGCTGAAATGTTTATACAATCCCTTGATATGCACAGCAATACGAAGTTTGTAGCCGTACGGTTCGGCAACGTGCTGGGCAGCCGCGGCAGCGTGATTCCGCGTTTCAAGGATCAGATTGTGAAGGGCGGTCCGGTGACCGTTACTCATCCGGAGATGGTGCGGTATTTTATGACGATTCCGGAAGCTGTTCAGCTCGTTATTCAAGCAGGCTCGTTCGCCAAAGGCGGGGAGGTATTTATCCTCGATATGGGCAAGCCGGTTAAGATTTACGATCTGGCGGTCGACTTGATCCGTTTGTCGGGTTACGAGCCGCATGTCGATATCGACATTACGTTCTCCGGCATGCGCGAAGGCGAGAAGCTGTACGAAGAGCTGCTGACGAATGAGGAAGGTCTTACGTCCACGATGCATAACCGGATCTTCATTGGCAGACCGGTACAGCTTAACCGCAAAGAGCTTGATTTCGAGATTCGCAAGATGGAAAAGGTACTTGGTCAGCATCCGGATGATATCCGTGCTGTTCTGCAGCATCTGGTACCAACTTACCGCAACAACGGCGCAACAGCTGCCGGTTAATCCACAAGCTTATGCTTACGAAGCAAGAATTACTCTGCAATTCTTTAAGCTTATGCTTACGAAGTAAGAATTGCATCGCAATTCTTTAAGCCTATGCTTACGAAGTAAGAATTGCATCGCAATTCTTTAAGCCTATGCTTACGAAGTAAGAATTGCTTCGCAATTCTTTTGAGGAGAGTGCAGCATGAAACTCAGCGGTAAGGAGGACGGCGCCGCAGGTGCAGGGTCCATTCGAACGCTAATTACATCGAGGCTCAGCCGGGGAGGAGGAGCCAGCTTCCTGATCAATTCCATCGGGATGGGGCTGGCGATGCTGCTGCAGATTGCATTGGCTCGGCTGCTCGGCGTCAAAGATTACGGGATATATGCTTTTGTAACAACCGTCGTGACGTTTATGGTATTCCCGGCGAAGCTTGGCTTCGATACAACAACGGTTAAGCTTGTCTCCGCCTATCGGGTGAAGGGGGATTGGCCGCTGATCAAAGGTCTGCTGCGCCGGAGCAACCAGATTGGTTTTACCCTCTCCATTCTTGCAGCGCTCATCGGTATTGCCGTTGTGGCATGGATGGACTGGGGCAGAGAGGGGTATGACGGTTCCGCTGATCATGCCAAGACGATAGCGTATATAGCAGGCTTTGCCGCGATTCCGCTTCTGACCCTTGCCACTTTGCGCCAAAGCGCCCTGCAAGCGATGAAGGATGCGCTATTCGCGCAAATGCCGGAGAAAATTATCCGGCCGGTGTTGACGATTGGTTTTGTCGCTGCACTAGGAGCCGCCGGCGTAGAACTTGGCGCCGCGATGGCGCTGCTATGCTACCTGATTGCGACAGCGGTCACCTATGTGATTGGCGCTGCTGTGCTGAAGAAGCGGATCGGCGCGCAGACGGCCGTGGTCGTACCAGCCTATGAGACGCGGGGTTGGCTGCGATTATCGTCGTCGTTAATGATTAATGCCGGCATGTATTTAATTCTTGGACAATTAAACGTGTTAATGATGGGCTTTATGCGAGGAGAGACCGAGTCGGGCCTGTTCTCGGCCGCGGTCCGGCTGTCCGTCCTGGTATCGTTCATGCTGACAGCGGTTAATATGACAGCTTCGCCGCTCGTATCGGAAAAGTATGCGAAGGGCGACATGGCAGGGCTCCAGCGGGTATGCATGAGAACGGGGCGGATTGGGTTTGCCTTTGCTGCAGTCGTATTCGCTTACTTCGTTGTTCTTGGGCATTGGACGCTTGGGCTGTTTGGCCCGGAGTTTACTAAAGCCTATCCGTCCCTGTTGATTTTGGCCTTTGGCCAGCTGTTCAGCGCTTATTGCGGGCAGAACGGCACCGTAGCTACGATGACCGGACGCCAAAATGCATTAACGAAGGTTCTTATTGCCGCAGCGATTGTGAATGCAGCGCTTAATGCGCTTCTGATCCCGCAGCTGGGCATGCTTGGGGGTGCTCTAGCCGCTACGTTATCGATTATCGTCTGGAACTCGGCAGCCGTGCTGCTGGTCAGCAGGAAGCCGGGGGTTCAGACGCTTGCATGGGCGCCAAGCCTGGCATTTGTAAGAAAGAGGGGGAATTACTCGTGAAGAAAGTATTGCTGGCGGGGGTTCCAAAGTCGCCGAATCTAGGCGATGGCCTCATTGCCTATACATTAAACCGGATTATCTCGATGCGCGGCAAGCATCAGGTTATTCATTTCGACCTGCTGGACGGCCGCTGCGATCAGTCGATGCCGATCTATTCGGCCAGAGGCGGATTGCATTATGCGCTGGCTGGTCCGCCGAGGTCAGCTGCAGCGATGCATAGCGACTCGACTCCAACCATAAAGTTGAACCATGCCGGTTCGAGCAAGAAAATGACGCCTGATGCGCTTCGGCGTTTGAAGGCTTACTGGATTCACCGCAGCAGGAACGAGAAGCTGAACCGTGAATTAAAGCAGGCGGTTGGCGAGTCGGAAGCGGTATTCATCGGGGGCGGCCATCTGCTTATTGATACGTATTGGACGTTCCCATTAGCCGTCCGCCGTGTAGCGGAGGAAGCGAGGCGCCAGGGCAAGCCGCTTCATATTTTGCTTGTTGGCGCTCGCGGACCCTGGAGCTCCCAGGCGAAGCGCTGGCTGCTTGGGGTTTGCCGGTATGCGGCATCAATCGCCGTACGGGACGAGGATTCCCGGCGTTTCCTGCTTGGTCTTGATCCGAAGCTTGCCGTCAAGACGGTGACATTAGCCGATCCGGCATTATTTACACCGGAGGCCTTTGGTCTAACGGAGGCAGCCGCCGGAAGGGAAAAGCAGCCGGGGAAGCGGATGATTGGCCTTGGCGTCATGGACCCGCATGAGATGAATCGTCACTGCGAGCTCCGCTGGGAGCGCGAGGCTTGTGCCGATTGGTGGGCGCATGCCGCGAAGTCTGCGCTTGGAGCGGGCCATGGCGTAAGCTTTTTCACCAACGGGGCGGCATCGGATAATGCTTTTGTCGAGGAGTTTGTGAAGCCTCGTCTGTCGGGATTGAAGGGAGTTGACTTTACTCCCTACCCGACAACAGTTGAACAGCTGATCGGCACGATTGCCGCTTGCGATACCGTTATTGCGCAGCGGCTCCACGCCTGCATTCCGTCGCTTGCGATGGGCAAGCCGACATACGGGCTGATCTGGGACCGGAAGCTTGAGAATATTTTCGCCGATCTCGGCATGAAGAGCCAACTGATCGACTACCGTGAGAGCAGGCAGCAGCTTGCAGCGGCAGTGGACGGCAGGATGGTGGAATCGGGACCGGCGATTGATGAGAAGAAGCTGCAGCTTTATGAACATATCGGGAGAATACTGCCATGAGCCATACCAAAATCAAAGTGCTGCATGTTGTTGGACGTATGCATCCCGGCGGCATTGAGACGCTGCTGATGAATGTATACCGGAATATTGACCGGGACAAATATGAATTTCATTTTGCCGTACAGTCGGCGGAGCCGTCCTTCTACGATGATGAGATCCGGGCGCTTGGAGGAACGATCTTCGTTCAGCCGCCGCCGAAGGATGGAATCCGTTCCTTCCGTAAGCAGCTGATGACCAATATGAACAAATACGGTCCATATGCTGCGGTTCACAGCCATGTATTTGGCTTCAGCGGTTATGTGCTTAAGCTGGCGAATCAGTTGGGCGTGCCCGTACGGATCAGCCATAGTCATAACACGAGTGACAGCAAATCGACGTCGGTGGTTCGCAATCTGTACCGCTCCTATATGCGCAGCTTGATCAGCCGCCACTCGACCAATATGCTTGGCTGCTCGCGGGCGGCCTGTGAATCGCTGTTTGGCAGCAGCTGCTGGAAAGACGGTCGTGTGGATGTATTCCCGAATGCGATCACGCTTGCTCCTTACGAGTCGCTTGTACAAGAGAACCGTCAGGAGCTGCGCCGTCGCTTCGGGATTGCAGAGGATGAGCTGCTGATCGGCCATATTGGCCGGTTCAGCAAGCAGAAGAATCATACGCTGCTGCTGGACAGCTTTGCAAGCCTGGTGAAGCAGCGCCCGAAGTCACATCTGCTGCTATGCGGAGACGGTCCGCTGCGGCCGGAGATGGAGCAGAAGGCACGGGAGCTGGGAATAGCGGATAAAGTCAGCTTCCTTGGCCTTCGCAAGGATGTGCCGGAGCTGCTTGGCGCGTTGGATGCTTTTGTCCTGCCGTCTCTGTATGAGGGACTTGGCATTGTGCTTATTGAAGCACAGGCGGCAGGCGTGCCTTGTCTGATCTCGGAAGGCGTGCCGCGGGAAGCGGATCTGCGGATTGGTCTCATCGAGCGTCTGGCGGTGAATGATTCACCAGAACGTTGGGCGGAGGCGCTGGCTAGTCTGGCCGAGCGCAAGAACCATGGCGGCGGAGAATGGCAGGAAAGGGCGGCAGCGCTTGGCGAGCGCGGCTATGATATCCGCGTAAGTGCGGCAAGGCTGGAGCGGCTCTATGCAGGCTGATCGATTAGTAGATACGAGGAGGCTCATGCTGGTTGGCTACTCCGTCCTGCTGGTGCTGACGGCGAAGTGGGCTTTTGCCGCAGATGAAAGACTATCGCTCATTCTGTACTGCGGGCTGCTGCTGCCATTCTTTGTTCTGATGCGTTGGCCGAATGCACCGGTGCTGTTGATGGCGAGCTTTACAGCTACGCTTGCGGGCAAAGCGATCTATGCCGCCACCGTTAATCCGCTGGCCGGGCCGGATGAGATTCATTACTACGAGCAGGTAACGACCTTCGAGAAGCTGTCGCAGTTTATGCCGTATGCGGTAGAACAGATTCAAAACGGCTGGATGAACATTTCCGCCTATCCGGTGTTTGGCCTGCTGTATATGCCCTTTTACAAGTGGCTGGAGCTTGATGATCCGCTGGCGATTATTTTGTTCAATACGGTACTGCTCATTCTGATCGTAAACAGCTCTTACAAGCTGAATGACAGCCGGTTTGCTTATCCGCTCCCGGATCCGGACAACGCGAGGCAGCCATTTATTATCGTCTCTGTGGTTGGCTTGATGCTCAGTCCGTCGCTCATGTACATGTCCTCCTTATTCGCCAAAGACATTACCTGCGTATGGCTGGGGTTGCTCGGAGCACTGCTCCTGTTGCAAAAAAGATGGCTGCTGTTCCTTATTGTCATCCTCTATGCGACAGGGCTGCGGGACTACGCGGTTATTTATACGCTATGCTTTTATTTCTTGTATACCCAGCGGATTCGCACCGCAGTATGCATTATGCTGGCAGCGGCGGGCCTTCTGTTCATGCAGATTGGACCGCTTGGCATCATTAATGCCGTAATGCTGTCGATCTTCCTGTTTATCAGTCCGAATCCGATAAACTTCAGCAACTGGGAGCCGGAGCTGCTGCTCCGGACGCTGGAAGCCGTGTTTATGGGGATTGTGCTCATGATCTCGGTCTATCAGGCGGTTGTGTATAAGGAGACCCGGAAGTTTTATCTGATGGCGGCGGTTCTGATCTTCACTTATGCCTGTGCGCTGGTGCTGGTCGGCTACGTTACGATTACGGGCCGGGCGCTGGACTACGGCGTTGGGACGATCGGAGACAACATGGTGCGCAAGAAGCTGCCCGTTCTGCCGCTGCTCTATACGATAGCTGCCTACGCGCTTGTGTGGTGCCGCAAAATCTTTATTCTGAAACATCGGAAAATTCAGTCTTTAAATAACTTGAGCGGGTCAATAACCGACCGCCAGCCAGCAAGCAACAGCCAGATGATTGGCGGGCCAATTGCTGCCAAAGCAGCAGAATAGCCCGCCCAAGGCCGGGGGCTGTACATGGTGCAAGTCCGGACGAGTGCAGCCTAGCGGGCTAGGCTGCTGATAAGCGGCTTGGAGGGCATCGCCGCCGTATACAACGGAATGGCTGAAGGTCTTAAGTGAAGGAGAAAGGAAGGGGCATAAGGACATGCAGAAGCAAGAACCACGACGCAGGGGAGTTGAATGGACGGAAGAACGATTGGAACGGAGTGCAGTCCACAAGACGAAAAAACGGGGCCGTGACCAGTTCGGCAGATTCCGCGGGGTGCTGCGTGTGGCAGAGGCCGTGCTGAAGCCGTTGCCGAGGCCGCTGCTGCAATGGATGTGGGTGCTGAGCGACTGGCTGCCGGATTTGCCGGGTGTGGCTATGCGCTATGTGCTGCTGAGAAGGCTCGCCAAGCGTTGCGGCGATAATGTGCTGATCGGACGCTCGGTAGAGCTCCGTTATCCGGAACGTCTTGTCATTGGCTCCAATGTAAGCATCCATAAGCAATGTTATATCGATGCTTACGGGGGGCTCATCATTGAGGATGAAGTATCCATCGCGCATCAATCGTCGGTTGTCTCGTTCCAGCATACCTGGAACGATCCGTCACTGCCGATCCGCGACAATCCCGTACTGGGCGCGGCCATTCGGATCGGCCGCGATGTATGGGTCGGCTGCGGCGTACGTATTCTCGCCGGCGTCGAGATTGGCGCCCGCGCGGTTATCGCCGCCGGCGCCGTTGTGAACAAGCCGGTCGCCGCAGGGACACTAGCGGCAGGCGTACCGGCCCGTCCCGTGAAGAGCATCGGGGCGGGAGCGGCTCCCGCCGCGCCGCATGAAGGCGCGTGAGACGGCTCATAGAGCCGGAGGAGACAGCCAGACATGGAGTGAAGCGCGGTGTTGGAGGCAGCTAGTGAAGGCTGGAGTGATGCGTGACGTTGGAGTAACTAGTGGGTGCTAGAGTGATGAGCGTCGTCGGGGGAAGCTAGTGAGAGCTAGAGTGAAGCGCGTCGTTGGGGGTAACTAGTGAGAGCTAGAGTGAAGCGCGGCGTGGCAGTGGCTGATGAGTGCTAGAGAGTGAAGTGCAGCATTAAAGGTAGCTAATGAGCCATCGGCATTAAGGTCCTCAATGGACCTTAAACGTCAGGAATAGAAGTAGTTTTGGATTGTTAAGGTCCCTCAGGGACCCTCATGCATGACAAAAGATGCAATAGTCCAGAGAATGCAGCTGTTTGAAGGGGTTTAGGGTCCATAAAGGACCTTAAACTCCGGAAATAGCAGCCACTTACCATAGTTAGGGTCGCTGAGGGACCTTAACGCATTGACCAACCCTGCCCGAGGCGACGAAATCACCGCCGGGCAGTTGAATAGGCCCCTGCAAGGGCGCTAAAACGCCCTGAGCAGGGTGAAAACAGGGTTAATAAGACTCCGACAGGGTCTTATTGCAGCCCACAAGCCTGCCCGAGGCGACGAAATCGCCGCTGGGCAGTTGAATAAGCCCCTGCAAGGGCGCTAAACGCCCCGAGCAGGGTGAAAACAGGGCCGATAAGCCCCTGACAGGGTCTTATCGCGGCCCGCAAACCAGTCGGAGGCGGTAAACCATACCGCCGCCGGGCAGGCAACAGAAGGAGGGAACGGCATGAACGTGCTTTGGGCACATGACCATACGTTTTATTTTAACGAATCGGGGAAATTTTTCTCCGGCGGCAAGCTGCCTTATGCCGTGTGGGAGCGGTATCTCGGCGTATTCGACCAGATCACAGTTGCTTGCCGGGGCAAGAAGGCATCATCGGATGCCGATATGGCGGGCAAGACATTGTCCAGCGGACCCAATGTCGATTTTCTAGTGCTTCCATCACTCAGCAATCCGGTGAATAAAATGACGAAGCGCGGCTACATCGAGCAGCTGCTGCAGGAGGCAATCGGCAAGGCCGACGCCGTTATCGCCCGCGTGCCAAGTGAGATCGGAGCCGAGGCAATCCGCGTTGCGCGTCAAATGGGCAAGCCTTACGCCGTTGAAGTCGTGGCCTGCGCCTGGGACGGGCTATGGAATTACGGCAACCTGCAGGGCAAGCTGTACGCACCGTTCTCGCTCAACCAGACACGGGCTATCGTCAAAGACGCGCCTTATGCCCTGTATGTAACCGAGAAGTTCCTGCAGCAGCGTTATCCGAATATCGGCGGCAAAACGGAATCCTGCTCCAACGTTGAAATTCCGGAGCCGGGCGAAGAGGTGCTGACCCGCAGACTGGAGCGCCTGCAGGCAATGAGCCCGGATGCGCCAATGACGCTTGGACTGATCGGTTCGCTGAATGGCCGTACGAAAGGCATCGATATCGCCCTTCGTGCAATCGCAAAAGCAAAGCCGCAGCTGCCGGAGACAAAGTTCCGTGTGCTTGGTGACGGAGATCCGGCACGCTGGCAGGCGATGGCCGACAAACTGGGCATTGGCAGTCTCGTATCGTTTGAAGGTGTACTGCCAAGCGGCGGAGCTGTTTTTGAATGGCTGGACGGCATCGATCTGTACGTGCAGCCAAGCTATCAGGAAGGGCTGCCGCGGGCAACGATTGAAGCGATGAGCCGGGGATGTCCGGTGCTTGGATCAACCGCAGGAGGTATTCCCGAGCTGCTTCACGACAGCTGCCTGCACCGTCCAGGACAGGTCGGTATCCTTGCAGAGCAGATCAAACGTGCGACGTTTGACCGCAGATGGCTGAAGGAGCAGGCGGAACGTAATTTCGGACGCTCCCGGCAGTTTACGAAGCAACTGCTGGATGCGAAGCGTCAGGCGTTCTGGCAGTCTTTTGGCGATACGGTCAAGCAAGGCTCCTTGAAAGAAACAGTAACCGCGGATTCTGTTCGCGTTGAACGGGCCGCTCAAAACGAGGCTTATACAGGCAGCACAAGTACAAGTACAAGTACAAGTACAAGTACAAGTACAAGTACAGGAAGCAGCACAGCAGGCACAAGTTCGAATACAAGCGAGAGCAGAGAAAGGGTGGAGGCATTATGACCATTTTGGTGACAGGAGCGGCAGGTTTTATCGGCTTCCATTTGAGCGCGAGATTGCTGAAGGAGGGCAAGCGCGTCGTAGGGCTGGATAATTTCAATGATTATTACGATGTGCAGCTGAAGCGGGACCGCTGGGCCCAACTGATCACTTCGCCATCCTTCAAGGGGGCTGAGCAGGATCTGGCTGATTATGAGGGTCTGCTTGATCTCATCCGAACGGAGGGTGTAACCACAATCGTACATCTGGCAGCACAAGCGGGCGTACGCTACAGTCTCACCAATCCTTTTGCTTATCTAGAGACGAACCTGCAGGGCTTCGGCCATGTACTGGAAGCTTCGCGCCAAGCAGGCATCAAGCATCTGGTCTACGCTTCTTCCAGCTCTGTGTACGGCGCCAACGTTAGCATGCCATTCTCGGTGAGCGACAATGTCGACCACCCGGTCAGCCTGTACGCCGCAACGAAAAAATCCAACGAGCTGATGGCGCATGCCTACAGCCACTTATATAACCTGCCTACGACGGGCCTTCGGTTCTTCACCGTATATGGTCCATGGGGCCGCCCGGATATGGCGTATTTCAGCTTCACGCAAAAAATCATGGCCGGAGAGCCGATTCAGGTGTTTAACGAAGGCAAAATGCAGCGTGATTTTACGTACATCGATGACATTGTGGAAGGGATCTACCGCCTGCTCGACCGCGCGCCGCAGCCAAATCCGGAATGGGACCGCGTGCAGCCGGATCCGGGCACAAGCTATGCGCCTTACAAAGTGTACAACATCGGCAACAACAAGCCGGTTGAGCTCATGTCGTTCATTAACACGATTGAGGACAAGCTGGGGCGCAAAGCGGTTATGGAGTTTAAGCCGATGCAGCCGGGCGATGTGACGGCAACTTATGCAGATGTTGACGGCTTGATGGCGGATGTGGATTTTCGTCCGGAGACGACTATTGAGGAAGGCATCGGGCGGTTTGCCGAGTGGTACAAGTCGTACTATGGCGTCCATGCAGATCTGGAAACGGCGGTAAAGGCGGCGGGACAATGATTCAAAAAATAGCCCATATCTGCACTTCCGGCATCAGCCACAAAATTATGGGCGACAAGCTTCGGCTGCTTCAGCAGCAGGAGGGTGTTCAGGTGACTTTTATCACTTCCCCGGAGGGTGTAGACGAGGCATTGATGGAGGAAAAAGCCTACCCGTTCGAATGGAAGCTCCTGCCGATGGCGCGTTCTATTCAGCCGCTTGCCGATCTGCGTTCGATTATCGCGATGTACAAGCTGTTTCGCAGGGAACGGTATGACATCGTGCATACCCATACGGCCAAAGCCGGCCTGATCGGACGGATTGCAGGGAAGCTGGCCAGGGTTCCGGTCGTTATTCATACGAGCCACGGATTGCCGTTTTACGAAGGGCAGCCGAAGAAGACGTATTGGCTATACAAAATGCTAGAGAAGTTTGGCGCGGTATGCTGCGATGCGATAGCGTCGCAGAATGAGGAAGATGCTGGTGTGCTTCGGGAACTGGCGCCTTGGCGGCCGGTTTTTGTGGAAGGCAACGGAGTAGACCTTGAGCATCTGGATGATCTGGCCGGCAGGGTGACGGAGAAGCAGACAGCGGCACTTCGCAGGAAGCATGGCATTGACCCGGAGGAAAAGATGCTGTTTATGGCGGCGCGTTTTGAACCGGTGAAGGATCATGGCCTGCTGCTCGATGCTTTGTCGGAGCTCAAGCGTGTTGGTGCTCTGAATTGGGTGACGGTACTTGCGGGACAAGGCCCGCTGGAGGCCGAGATGAAGCATCAGGCAGAATTGGGCGGTCTGGCCGATGATGTGTTGTTTGTCGGGCAGCAGTCTTCGATTATTCCTTGGCTGATGACAGCAGATGCGGTAGCGCTGACCTCGGAAAAAGAGGGCATTCCGCGCTCCCTAATGGAAGCGATGGCTCTCCGCAAACCCATTGTCGCTACCAATGTGCTTGGTACACGGGAATTGGTCGCCCATGCGGAGACAGGGCTGCTTGTGCCGTACCCGGATTCGATGCAGCTGGGAGAGTCTCTTGCGGCGATGATGAATACGCCGGAAGCAAGGAAACGCATGGGTGAAGCGGGACGCCGCCGGATTGAGGCGGCATTCACGGAAGCCAGGGTTGTCGAGCGGCTGATGCGGCTGTACCGCAGCACGAAGCTGCGCGTCAGCCGGAACCGCAGAATGGGTGCTAGGCTGAATGCTTTCGGCAAACGGTTGTTTGATCTGGCGGCGAGCGTACCGGCTGCGCTGCTGCTGTCGCCAGTGATGCTGATCGTTGCGCTGCTGGTGAAGCTTAAGCTAGGTTCGCCGGTTCTGTTCAAGCAGCAGCGGCCGGGCAGATACGGCAATCCGTTCTATGTGCTGAAGTTCCGCACGATGCGGGATGCATACGACCGGTTCGGTCAGCCGCTGCCGGATGATGCCCGTCTGACGTCCTTCGGCAAGCTGCTGCGCAAGCTGAGTCTGGATGAATTGCCGCAATTATTTAATGTGATTCGCGGGGATATGAGTCTGGTGGGGCCGCGGCCTTTGCTGATGGAATATCTCCCGCTTTATACCGAAGAACAGGCGCATCGCCATGATGTCCGTCCGGGTATCACGGGGTGGGCGCAGGTGAATGGACGCAACGCCGTATCCTGGGAGGACAAGTTCAAACTTGATCTGGCCTATGTGGAGCGGCAGAGTATCTGGTTTGATTTTCGCATATTGGTACGGACGGTGGGGAAAGTGCTGAAGCGTGACGGAATCTCGAGCGCGGGTCAGGCCACCGTTCAAAAATTCACGGGAAGCAGAGAAATGGGGAATGCATCATGATTAGCGGTCATACGGAGCAATACCGGGTCATGGAGGAGCCGGCAAGGCGCCCGCTTATTGTAGTGGGCATGGGCGGGCATGGCCGGGTACTGATGGACATCGCGCGTGTGTCAAAGACTTACCGGCTTGCCGCCGTGCTGGACGACCGCTTCTCGGGTGTTGAGCTTCGCGGCGGTCTGCCGTATGGTCCAATCGGGACGCTGAAGCATTTTCTGGCGGATGAGCCGGGCATGCATGTGGTTATTGGCATCGGCGACAACCGGACGAGACGGGCTATTGTTGAATTGCTCGCCTTGCCTGAGTCGTCCTACGCTGTGCTCGTGCATCCTGCGGCTGTTGTTGCGGAGGATGCACGCATCGGACTTGGCGCCGTGGTGATGCCGGGAGCTGTGATCGGGCCGGGCGCCGTTGTTGGCGCCCACGCCATCATTAACTCTGGCGCGGTTGTCGAGCATGACGCGCTGGTTGGCCCATTCGCGCATGTATCGCCGAACGCGACCATGGCCGGTGCCGCCGCCGCAGAGGAAGGCGCGCATATCGGCAGCGGCGCGGTGCTCATCCCGCGCATCCGCGTCGGCAGCTGGTCCGTGCTTGGCGCCGGCGGCGTAGCCGTCCGGGATATCCCCGGCGGCAAGACTGCCGTTGGCGTGCCGGCACGGGTGGTGCCACCGCGCCTCAGCGTGGAGAAGGCGCTGTAAGGATTGCCTTGCCGTCTTCGCTAAATGCATCAAGTTAGTTCATGTTTGAGGCGCCGCCTACTACCTACGTAGAGCAGCATAACGAGCGAACGTTGATTTAAACGCAGTGATGTAGTCCATGTTGAGGTGCCGCCTACCGCCTACGTTGGATTTCATCCAGCAGAATGGTGCGCCAGAGCCCAGTAACTAAAGCTACGTTGGATTCGATCCAGCAGAATCCCCTCATTAAGGTCGATCCTAGCTCATACGGGCTAAAGTTACTGGAGAGAATCCAACCTAGTCAGCAGAAAGCGGCATCGAGCTTACTGTAGATTGGATGGTTTCCAACGTAGAGCAGCGTCACGAGCGGACCTTGACTTAGACGCAGCGATTTAATCCATGAAGAGGTACCGTCCACCGCCTACGTTGGACTTCATCCAGCAGAATGGTGCGCTAGAGCCCAGTAATTATAGCTACGGAGTGATTGTAAGGCTGAAACAGCCTTTCAGCACCATCAAAGCGTGCATCGCCAGGCTCTGTAAGCTCCAAAAGGAGCTTACAGACCTCGCTGTCGCGGCAAACCAACTCTGTAAGCGCCAAAGGCGGCTTACAGCACAGCAAGGGCATCGCCGCAGCGGTTCTTCGGGCCCTGTAAGCTCCAAAAGGAGCTTACAGCCCTCGCTAGCGCGGCAAATCAACTCTGTAAGCGCCAAAGGCGGCTTACAGCACAGTAAAGGCATCGCTGCAGCGGTTCTTCGGGCCCTGTAAGCTCCAAAAGGAGCTTACAGCCCTCGCTAGCGCGGCAAACCAGTCCTGTAAGCGCCAAAGGCGGCTTACAGCACGGCAAAGGCATCGCCGCAGCGGTTCTTCGGGCCCTGTAAGCTCCAAAAGGAGCTTACAGCCCTCGCTAGCGCGGCAAACCAGTCCTGTAAGCGCCAAAGGCGGCTTACAGCACAGTAAAGGCATCGCCGCAGCGGTTCTTCGGGCCCTGTAAGCGCCAAAGGCGGCTTACAGCACGGCAAAACCAGCGCCGCAGCCTCACCTGCTGGCGGCGCAGCAACCCAAAACCAAGCGCGCGGCGTTGCCAACGCTCGCCGCACGCACCACATAGCCCGCCACTACAACGGCGGGCAGCACAAAGAGGAGTTGATCGCGACGTGAACAACAGTCGAATCTATTTATCCCCGCCGCATTTGGGAACGCGGGAGCGCGAATATGTAGAGTTAGCCTTCCGCACGAACTGGATCGCGCCGCTTGGTCCCAATGTCGACCAGTTCGAGCGCGAGCTGGCCGAGAAGGTGGGAGCGAAGGGGGCAGTAGCACTGTCCTCCGGCACTGCGGCCATCCATATGGCGCTTAAGCTGCTGGGAGTTGGACGCGGCGACCGCGTTTTCGTCTCCTCGCTTACTTTTATCGCGAGTGTAAACCCGGTGTTGTATGAAGGCGGCGTGCCGGTCTTCATCGACTGCGACGCCGAGACCTGGACGATGTCGCCGCAGGCGCTCGAGCGTGCCTTCGAGGAAGCACATCGCAACAAGCAGCTGCCAAGGGCGGTTATCGTGGTCCATCTGTACGGGCAAAACGCCGACATAGACGCCATTAATCAAATTTGTGCCAAATACCGCGTGCCGGTCATCGAGGATGCTGCAGAATCGCTCGGCACTACGTACAAAGGGCAATCCAGCGGAACCCATGGCAAGTTCGGGATCTACTCCTTCAACGGCAACAAAATCATTACAACCTCCGGCGGCGGCATGCTTGTCTCCGATGATACGGCCGCGCTGGCAAAAGCGCGCTTCTGGGCGACGCAAGCCCGCGAGCCGCAGCTTCATTATGAGCATGCCGAGCTTGGCTACAACTATCGGATGAGCAATGTGCTGGCAGGAATCGGGCGCGGGCAATTGGAGCTGCTAGACGACCGGGTGGTTGCCCGCAGAGGGGTGTTTAACCGGTATAAGCAGGCTTTTGCCGATATCGATGGTATTACGATGATGCCGGAAGCCGAATATGGACAGTCAACACGTTGGCTGACAACAATGACGATCGATCCGATTATCACGGGCTGTACTCCAGCCGATCTATTAGAACGGCTTACGGAAGCCAATATTGAAGCGCGCCCGGTATGGAAGCCGATGCATCGCCAGCCGCTTTTGCAATATTACCCTTATTATCCGCATGACCCGGGCAGCAGCGTGTCCGACACGTTGTTCGAGCAAGGAATCTGCCTCCCGTCAGGCTCCAGTCTCACATGGGAAGAGCAAGACCGCGTCATTACCTGCATCAAGCAAACGATACAATCGAAATCGAGGAGGATGTCCCATGAAAGTGCGTAAAGCGATTATTCCAGCTGCCGGTCTCGGCACCCGTTTCTTGCCTGCAACAAAGGCTCAGCCGAAGGAAATGCTTCCGATCGTGGACAAGCCAACTATCCAATACATTATCGAGGAAGCGATTGCTTCCGGGATTGAAGACATTCTGATCGTCAGCGGCCGCGGCAAGCGGGCGATTGAGGACCATTTTGACAAAACGTTCGAGCTGGAGGACATGCTCGCCAAGAAAGGCAAGACGAAGGAGCTGGAGCAGATCCGCGGCATCTCCGAGATGGCGAACATTCACTACATACGTCAAAAAGAGCCTAAAGGCCTCGGCCACGCGATCTGGTGCGCACGCAGCTTTGTGGGCAACGAACCGTTCGCTGTACTGCTTGGCGACGACATCGTACAGTCCGAGGACCCTTGTCTCAGCCAACTGATCCGCGTCTATGACCGCTATCAGTCTTCGGTTGTTGGCGTGCAGCGCGTAGCCGACGAGGATGTATCCAAATACGGGATTATTGCTCCCCGCGGGTCGGCCATTGAGCCGTCGATCTTTTTCCTGGATGGTCTGGTGGAGAAACCGTCGAAAAAAGCCGCTCCTTCCAACTATGCGATTATGGGCCGCTACGTCCTGACGCCGGAGATTTTCGATATTCTCGAGCATCAATCCCCGGGCGCGGGCGATGAAATTCAGCTGACCGATGCGATCAAAAAGCTTAACGACCAGCGTAATGTGCTTGCTTACAACTTTGAAGGCGTTCGTTATGACGTAGGCGACAAGTTTGGTTTTATCAAGGCCCAATTGGACTTTGCGCTGCAGCGCGAGGATTTGCAGAAGGATGTACTGGGCTATCTGCAGCAAGTGTACGAGAAGCATTTTATTACGAAGGCGGCGAACTAATATGCGGAAAATTACAGTAATCGGTACCGGATATGTCGGTCTCGTATCGGGGACATGCTTTGCAGAGGTAGGCAACCGGGTGATCTGCTGCGACGTCGATCAGCGCAAAATCGATCTGCTCAATGACGGCATCATCCCGATCTATGAGCCGGGTCTTGAAGAGATGGCGCTTCGCAACAAGAGCCAGGGCCGCCTGCTCTTCACGACCGAAGTAGGCGAAGCGATCGAAGCTTCGGATATCGTCTATATTGCGGTGGGCACGCCGATGTCGGAGACGGGCGAAGCGGATATGCGTTACGTCATGTCGGCGGCGAAGAAAATCGGCGAGCATCTGAACGGCCACAAGATCATCGTCAACAAAAGCACCGTGCCTGTTGGCACCGGCGAGCTGGTGCGCGAGGTTGTGCAGGCGAATAAGAAATATCCATGGACAAGCTTTGATGTCGTGTCCAATCCGGAATTCCTTCGTGAAGGTACTGCGCTGTCGGACTGCATGAACATGGACCGTGCCATTATCGGCTCGGACAATGCCGATGCGGCGGAACAGATCGCGCAGCTGCATGCGCCGTTTAACACGCGGATCTTCAAGACGGATCTGGAGAGCGCAGAGATGATTAAATACGCGGCGAACACGTTCCTCGCAACCAAAATCTCGTTCATTAACGCTATCGCCAACATCTGCGAAAAAGTCGGCGCCGACGTGGAAGACGTAGCCAAAGGCATGGGCATGGACAGCCGGATCGGCGAAAAATTCCTCCAGGCCGGCATCGGCTACGGCGGCTCCTGTTTCCCGAAAGATACGTATGCTTTAGCGCATATCGCGGACAAGTCGGGCTATGATTTTGAACTGCTGAAGTCGGTTATTAAGACGAACCAGCGTCAGCGTTATGTGGTAATGGATAAGCTTCGCGAAACGCTGGGCGGACTTGCGGGCAAACAGATTGCGGTGCTTGGACTGGCATTCAAGCCTAACACGGACGATATGCGTGAAGCGCCGTCTCTGACCATTATTCCGGAGCTGTTGAAGCAGGGTGCAGTTGTCCGCGCATTTGACCCAATTGCAGCGGAAGCGGCAAGCAAGCTGCTGCCTTCAGATGTAGCTTATATGGAATCGGCGGAGCTGGCTGCGGCGGGCTGCGATGCCTGCGTGATTTTGACGGAGTGGAATGAGGTTCTGACAATGGATCTGGCAAAGATCCGTGACCGCATGAAGCAGCCGATCATCATTGACGGGCGGAACAGCTTTGATCCGAAGGTAATGGGGCAGCACGGTTTTGTTTACTACTCGGTAGGACGCCGTCCGGTGAATCGCCTTGAAGCGGAACGCAAATCCGTGAATTTGTAAGAGGAGCCCAAAGAGAATTTGTAGGAATAGCTCGAAGGTGATTCTGTAAGATGCTGCAAATCCTGATCTCGAAAGGGGGTGAGCACTTGAATGAATGTCCGCTTCGGCCGGGCGGATGTGAAGTGCGGATTTACCTTATAAAACGAAAATGCAGGAAATGCAGGAGGAGGAAGATATGAAAAAGAAATTCCGGGCGCTGATAACGCTGGCTGCTACGGCTTTGCTTGTGCCGGCGCTTATCGTTAACGCGTCCAGCGCAGCCGCCGCATCCAAAACAACAACTGCCGTTACAACGGGATCGTCATTGTCGAGCTTTTTCTCGCAATCGTCGTTCCAGCCGCTTGCCAATACGTTCATTCAGAAGTTGTTTCAGAACTTGGCACAAGAGGTGCAAAAGGTAGTAGACAGCATTCAGAATGGCAAAGGCAACAGCGGCAATAACGGCAACAACGGTAACAGCGGTAACAGCGGCAACCATGGCAACAGCGGTAACAACGGCAACAACGGCAATAACGGTAACCATGGCAACAACGGTAACAACGGCAACAACGGCAACAGCGGCAACAACGGCAACAACGGCAACAACGGCAACAATGGTAACAATGGCAACAATGGTAACAATGGCAATAACGGTAACAACGGCAACAACGAGAAAAAAATCCAGCAGGTGTACAATGACACTTCGGCGAAGCTGTTCCAGCTGCGCAACGAGTGCCAGGCCGGCCTGACGGACATCGCTGTTGAGTTCACGACGTTAACGTCGACGCATGCGAAAACGGAACTGTACAAAACAGGCACAGCCGCGTTCAGCAGCTGCACAGCTCAGTACAAAACGGTCATGAACGACGCCAGCGCGCAAATCGTCAAGCTTGGCGGCGAGCCTTCGATCCTTCTGCCGATGCAAGATAGGTATCAGCAAGAGATCATCGCAGGCCGTGCACAGCTTAATGCTATCGTAGGCAAGTAATTTTTTCATTGAACAAGAAGAACCGTGTATCAGGGGCTTAATCCCTCTGCTGCACGGTTTTTTCTGCCTTCATTTTCGGATTATAATAGTTCAAGGAAATGGAGGTTGTCATCATGATTATCAGAGAACTGCAAGAGAAGGACAACGCGGCAATTGAACATATTATCAGGGATTGCCTGATCGAATTCGGTGGCAATCGGGAAGGGCTGGCATGGGCCGACGAGAGCTTAAGCCATCTGTCCGACTGTTATAGTTGCGAAGGCCGCGCTTATTGGGTGATTGAGCAGGACGGACAAATTGTTGGCGGCTGCGGGATAGCGCCGTTTGCCGATTCGACCGAAGTATGTGAGCTGCAGAAAATGTATCTTTCCCGAGAGGTTCGCGGAAGCGGGATCGCCGCCAGGCTGCTCGATACGGCATTAACCTTTGCCCGGATTCATTACAAACAGTGCTATCTTGAAACGCTGCAAAATATGCACGCCGCTAACCGCTTCTACGCCAAGCATGGCTTTGTATCGCTGAATGCCCCGCTCTCCGGCTCCGAACATTTTGCCTGCGATGCCTGGTATCTCAGAAGTCTGGAATAATTCGCCCGCAAACTTGAACCAATTTTCCTATAGAACTTGAAACTTCTGGATGTTACGATTCGTTAGTAATGTCAGGAGGCGGTTTAATGCGCAGATTTACTTCAGCTATAAGTGTATTGTTTATGACGATAATCCTGCTCAGCGCATGCGGTCAAGCTAAACAGGTTCAACATATTGAGGCTTTTGGCATTGAGACTATGGAGCAGAATGCAGAAGGTCTTTATGAACGGGTTGGCTATAAGAAAGTAAATGCCATTACGACAACCAAAGAAGACAAGAATTACTTGAAAGTAGATATGAAGACGGTTGAAGACTATTACGATATGAAAGGCATCTACTTAAAGACAGTCGTTACCCATAGCCAGGGTTATAAATCGAATGTACTGGATACCAAGGATGGATTTAATCGCGTAGAAGAGCTTCAGGAGCCATCTACTGTTCTGGTCCCTGATGAAGACGCCGAGCAATTCCGAGGGGATAATTTGTCCAGCGATCAAATCGAGCAAGTAAAAAATCAGGTGCAATCCCTAATGAAGCTAGTCGATTAGCTGTTGTATGTGCAGGAGCAGGCGGGTCCCGTCTGCTTTTTTGTTTTCACAAAAACTGTTTGGTTCTCTAAAGAGTCTAATGAATAGATGCATAATGGCAGGGGAGGAAGCGTGTGGGAAACGAATTACTGGTAGCCGCAGCGAAACGTGGCGACGATGCTGCCTTTTATAGTCTCATTACGCAGCACAAAGAAAAGATGTATCGGATAGCGTATTCGTATTTGAAAAATGAGACTGACGCACTGGAAGCCGTGCAGGAGGCGACCTGCCGGGCCTATATGCAGATCCACAAGCTGAAGGAGCCGGACTATTTCGGAAGCTGGCTGATTCGGATATTGATGAACTACTGCGCAGATGAAGTGAAGAGGATGGCGCGGAGAAATGAGCGGCAGCAAGAAGCTGCTGCTGTTCTGGACCCGCATGCAGCAAGCGGCGAATCAGCCTTATTGGAGAGGGTCATGCTCGAATCGGCTGTCGAACAGCTGGATGAGAACTGTCAGAAAGTGATCCAGCTGAAATATTATCATGATCTGACGATTACGGAGATTGCGAGAACGCTGCAAAAGCCGGAGGGTACGATAAAAACCTGGCTGCATAAAGCTCTTGGCGGGCTGCGAAAGCGATTGGCAAAGGAGGGTGAGCTTAATGAGTGAGTTTCGGGATCAGCAGGAGCAGGAATTGCCGCAGCTTGAAGCGATGAAGGAGTATATGGAGGACATTCCGGTTCCGTCCGGGATCGATGAGAAAATCTGGACCGGCATAAGGGCCGGCCGGCAGCGCAGAAGGCGCAGAACAGTTTCCAGACTGACAGCTTATACCGCATGTATTTTGCTGCTCGTATCGGCAGCCTCCGTCCGTTTCTCTCCCGTTGTAGCCGCTTATGTGGGGGAGATCCCGGCTCTCCGTCCGTTTGTTGAGCTTATTCATTATGACAAGGGACTTGAGCTTGCGTTGAATAATGACTTTATGCAGCCGGTGAGCCTCTCGGAAGAGCAGGATGGCATGAAGATGACGATAGACGGTGTTATCGCTGACGAGTCGAGAATCATAGTGTTCTATACGTTAGAGAACATCGATGGACAGAAGAGCGTTGTTAATTTTCAAGGAGTAAGGATATCTAATGCTGCAAACATGTCCAGCTCGTACGGATCTGCGGCATTTGATGAAGACTGGAAGAGCAGACAAGGGACAGTCGAATTCTATCCTGAGGAAGGGGCCGGCCTTCCGGATACGTTGGAGCTCGAGCTAAAGCTTGATAAGGTTAGCGGAGTCGCAACGAGTGACACCGTGTGGCGTTTTGCCATTCCAATAGATAAAGCCAAATTTGAAGGAATGAAGGAGACCTACGACATCGCTCAGACTGTAACGGTTGAGGGTCAGAAGATCACCTTCGGGCAAATGACAGTCTATCCGACAAGAATAGGAATTGAAGTGGATTATGATCCGGCTAATACGAAAAAGCTGTTTTACTTCGATGATCTGCGGCTTGAAGATGAGAAAGGAGAAACCTTTGGTACCATAACCAATGGCTTCAGCGGCTCAACCTTAAGCGAGAACAGCCAAGTGCTATACTTCCAGAGCAATTACTTCCGCAAACCCAAACATCTTTATTTACGCGCGAGCAGCATACGGGCCCTGGATAAAGCGAAGCGGGAGGTCAAGGTTGATCTTGACCGCAAAGAGCTGCTCGCCCGCCCGGACAGCCAGCTTACCCTGAAAGATGTCGGCACCAGTGCGGAGGACGGCCAAGGTATCCTTATTTTTGAGCTGAAAAATGAGAATCTGCTTGATCAGGACCGGATGTACAGCCTATTTGATGGCACATACAAGGATGCATCCGGCCAAACCTTCGAGTCGCATAGGACGGCAACCTCCGGCAACGGGAATGAGTATGAGTACCAGTATTTTATAGAGAAGAAGAACTACCATAGCCCGCTGACGCTCACCATTCAGGATTATCCAACCCGGATTTATGGCGACATTGATCTTAGAATTAAATAGAAAAGAGAAGTCAGAATGGTGATTTATGATTTTCATAAACCACATGTTTAATCCAATTATCCGAGTTTCTGAAATCCAATAAGAGGATTTTGGGAATTCTTTTAATTTACTTTTATTGAGTATTCTTGACAAAATTCTTTTTGCAGACGCAGCTATAAATAATCACTTCGCCTGATCTAGAACCAGGGCTTGTAGTTATATATGATCTGATGGATATATAAACAGGTATTATAATGAGAAAGATTATAAGTCATCCGAATGGAGGTCTAAAAATGAAAGTAAAACGAATTGTTACAAATATTCATACGCAGAATGTTTCGGCAGCGAAAAGCTTTTATCAGGACATGCTCGAACTTGATTTATTGATGGATCATGGTTGGATTGAAACTTACGGCTTACCCGGCAAGGAGAACATTCAAATAAGTGTTGCTTCACAAGGCGGCTCCAATACACCTACACCTGATCTTTCAATTGAAGTGGATGATGTTGATGCGATGTTTGAACGTATGCAGAGTGCTGGATACACGATTGAGTATGGACCTGTTGATGAGCCTTGGGGAGTTCGGCGATTCTATGTCCGCGACCCGTTTGGCAAACTTATCAACATCCTTGCTCACGGACACTAGAGCAGCGGGCACGGCATGCAGAAATCGTGATTGTAAGTTTACGGGACATAATAGTTGAAAATCAAAACGCAACAAAGGGGCTGTCCTAAAAGTCATGTATCAGACTTTTGGGACGACCCCTCTTTGGTGTTACCGTAATAAAAACGTTTTTCGCGTTAAGTGCCGCCCTTATTTACCATTAAAAGCACTCAGCATCCAAACATGTTTTTCGAGCTTCTTATGGATGGCAAGCAGCATGTCCGCCGTTGTCTCGTCGCTGGCTTCTTGCGAGGCCTCCATGCCTTCCTTCAACTCGTCGATAATAGACGAAAAGTCTTTGATTAATTGGTCAACCATCTGTTCAGCTGTTTCCTTGCCGCTGGCTTCTTTAATAGTGGATTCTTCAAGGAAATTAGTCATGGTGGCAATTGGCTGGCCCTTCACCGCGAGCAGACGTTCCGCGATTTCATCGACATGCAGTGCGGCCTCCTCATATAGTTCCTGGAATTTGATGTGCAGCGTAAAAAATTGCGAGCCTTTGACGTACCAGTGGTAGTTGTGCAGCTTAATATAGAGGACGCTCCAATTGGCGACCTGACGGTTCAAATGTTGTTGGACGGTTTTTGTTGTTTTTGTAGTCATGATTCATACATCCTTTACCATATAAATTTGAATGATTAGTTATAAGTAAACCTAAATGTTTCAATTGAAACGCCAGAAGTGAAAAACTTTATTTCGACTATTTCTCCGGACAAAGCATAAATCCCGAACAAACCGCGTACTTAGTGAAGCAAGACTTCATAAGCAGCGCGGTTTGTTGTTCTTTGTTGAATGGTTTGTTTTACGTAAAGCTGCCTAGGCTAATACTTACAAAGAAAGATTTGAGGCTTTTAAGGAGTGATCTATATCAAGCTGTATGATTGCGCGATAATCGGCGGCGGTCCGGCGGGTCTTAATGCGGCTCTTGTGCTGGGAAGAGCAAGAAGAAGCGTTGTGCTGTTTGATGATAATAAGCCGAGGAATGCTGTGACGCATGAATCTCATGGATTTATTACAAGAGACGGCGTGAAGCCGGAAGAATTCAGGCGCCTGGCGCATGCAGATATAAGCAAATATCCTTCTGTCCAGATGGTTCGGACAAAGGTTGTTGACATGGTGAGACGGGGGCATGCCCTGTTCCTGATGCAGACGAGTAATGGAGATGTCTATCAGGCAAGGACGGTTATTCTGGCGCTTGGATTGAAGGAGAGGCTTCCTGCCATATCGGATGTTGCTGATTATTACGGCATTTCCTTGTTCAGCTGCCCTTATTGCGACGGATGGGAGCTGCGAGATCAGCCGCTCGCCGTTATTTCGGAAAATGAATCGCACCGCTATTCAATGGCCTCCACCGTGTACAATTGGAGCAAGGATCTGATCGTATGCACCAATGGCGTTGGATCGTTCGAGCCGCAGCAGCGGGCGAAGCTTCTAAGCCGGGGCGTGCGGATTTTTGAGCAGCCGATTGCTTCTCTGAAAGGGAGAAATGGCCGCCTGCAAAAAATCGTTTTCGCCAACGGAACGGAAGTGGCGCGTACGGGAGGGTTCGTGACATCGAATTGGCATCTCGCCATCCGTTTTGCCGAGAAGCTAGGCTGCCGCCTGAATGAAAGCGGTGGTCTGGCGATTGACGATTACGGAAAAACAACGGTCGAGCATGTCTATACCGCTGGTGATGCGGCGACGATATCGCCTGCCCAGCTTATTGTAGCCGCTGCGGGAGGAAGCAAAGCGGCAATGAGCGTGAATACCGCGCTGACTCATTTGGACTTTTAGAGCTGCACGCTATTCCGTGCTTATATTCGCTCCATGAAACGTATGTTGCCTCTGCGGCGGACAGCGAAACCGATTCACCTTGCTCACAGGTTAGTTTTCCTGAGGCTATTTAGGCCTACTAGGCCTGTTTGCGCATAAGGTGAAATCTCCGCGGATACCCTACTAATGGCAAAGGAGGGGATCGAAGCGATGGAATCGACTAGCGAGTTTGTAGCAAAGGTTCATGCAACACAGGCCAAACAGAAGAAGAATAAGATTCACTACGGCAAAGGCAAGGCATCCCAAAAGCTGCAAAATGTGCAGCATACGAACAATCCATAGTGTGACCACCCGTTCCGCCCGGGCCGTCGGTAAAGCCCGAGACCGGGCGGATTGTATGATAGCGGGATTCCGGCTTATCCATGGATTGACAAAAGAATGCAGTTGCGGCATCATTAACATATGAATAGTTGTTCATATATGCATAAAGAGAGGTGCCAGTCTAATGAGTCATGAACATAATCAACCAGATAAGGAGCATTCGCATGCCGATGACGGGCAGGCGCATAGCTGCAGCGACGGACATCACCATGATCACAGTCATGGACATAGTCACGGGCACGGGCATCATGGTCATGACCATGGGCATCACGGGCATCATCATCATTTTGATATGTCGGGCAATAAGACAGGGTTATTTATAGCCTTAATTATTACAGCGGGCATTATGGTATTGGAATTTGTCGGAGGATTGATCACGAACAGTCTTGCGCTGTTGTCCGATTCGGGGCATATGCTTAGCGATGTCAGTGCCTTAATCCTTAGTCTTGTGGCGGTCTGGTTCGCAGCGCGTCCGGCTTCGGCGGAACGTACGTATGGTTATCATCGGTTTGAAATATTAGCGGCGTTATTTAATGGGGTTACGCTTGTTGTGATCTCGGTCTTTATTATATGGGAAGCGATTGGACGGATGTTTGATCCGCCAGCCGTGGCAAGCGGCTCGATGATGCTGATTGCGGCAGTAGGGCTGCTGGCTAACCTTGCTAGTGCATGGGCGCTGCTGCGCAAAGGGGATGTCCATAACAACCTCAACGTGCGAAGCGCTTATCTGCATGTGCTGGGCGACGCCCTTGGCTCGGTGGGGGCAGTATTGGCGGGGCTTCTTATCTACTTGTTCGACTGGAATATTGCCGACCCAATTATATCGATTGTTGTTGCTGTATTGATCGTGAAGAGTGCCTGGGGTGTGCTGAAACATACGGTTCATATTCTGATGGAGGGGACTCCTGTTAATGTGGATGAGCAGGCGGTGCGGGCGGCGCTTGGCGGGCTGGAGGGTGTCGTTGACGTCCATGACCTGCATATTTGGACGATTACCTCCGGCCTGGATTCCTTGAGCTGTCACTTGCAGGTCACCGATGATACGGACTGTCAGCAGGTGCTGCAGACTGCCATCGCGCTGATCGAAGAGCGATTTGGCATTCAGCACTCGACGATTCAAGTCGAAAGCTCGCGCATCCGCCATATGGAGCTGCAGGTATAGCCGGGATTGCTGCCCGGAGTTGCTGCGAATGTCGGCGATATGCCGTTGGCAAGCCAGCCGCCCGTACAGTTACCAGTCTGTCCGCTGGAGCAGCTAGACCACTATACCAGGCCAGCACAGCAAGGTAGCCGGACTCCGCCAGCGGCAGACGAGATATATTGTATAGACTGCAGGATATTTGGCGCTTCGAGCACATATTCCCGAATTATCCTGCACGGTATGCAGGATAATTCACCGGTTGGGCTGCCTGAGGTGCTTTTGAAGGACTTTATCCTGCAAAACATACAATATATTCTGCATATACCGCTATTTCTCCTCATTATACTGCATTCCGTACAACGTAGCTGGTGTGAGTGGCCGAAGAGCAGCCGGAGGAAGCAGCGGAAGGGAGTAGTCTGGTGAGAGGTGAGCTAAGGAAATCGTCCGACAAGCTGCTGCTGGAATAGAGGCCGGATTTTAGGTAGGCAAGGGTACCTTACACTTGGCAGGTACCTTACACTTGCAATAACGTGAGAACGCCGTCCCTCGGGGGACGGCGTTCTTTATGAATCCAATTCCAAGATGGTGGAAGCTGCTGCGGCCGCTCATCTTCGAGAGATTTCGATGATAGAAGTTACTTACAGATTGATATACCGTTCGAAGATTGGACCGAAGTCTTTCACTTTGTACTGCTTTTGTGCGTCCTCGAGCCAGTTGAACGCGGATTTGTTCAGCTTGTCGAACGTATCGGCAACATCATAGTCGCCTTTATGGGCATGGCTTAACGTAGAGGACGCCAGCTCCAGACTTTGGCGGGCAAAGCTGAGGCTGATTTCGTTCTCATGGTTAATTTCCGCGATTTTGATAAGAGATTTGTACAAGTCCTTTACTTGCTCGATATGCTTCTTGTTTACGTCGATCGAGAATGGAAGGGAACCGATGGTGAATTTGATCTCGACATCAAGGTCGACCGTACCAGCTGTTTCCAGCGCTACGTCACTGATCTTGTTGGTAGCATAAGAATAACGATGCAGCATCCGCTTCTTGCTGATAGCGCTTGTGCCGTCCAGATGAATGAGTGCAAAGTTTGTGAAGCAGTACTCATCTGTTTTCGACTTGATTAGAAAATAAATCTTCTCGCCGTCTTCATGCATGACATAGTCATCAGAATCTACCTTGTCATAATTCTCTGGGCGGATGACCGCTCCAATATCGCTTAGGCCGAGTATGTCGGCAGCTACTTTTCCGAACAATCTTACCATTCCTCTCCACGAATATAATGAATAACTCTACCATTATATATGCGGAATGGGGGAATATTCTAGTTTTTCCTGGTTCGAATCAGGATTGCTCGGCAGCGGCTTTGGAGGCGGCCATTTTATCCTCCATATGTTGTCTCTTCACCAGGACAGCGGCAAACATCAGCATAATGCCATTAATAATAAACACCCAGCGGATTGGAATGACACCGCCCAGCACGCCACCGATAACCGGTCCAAGCATGGTGGCGAACTGCGTAGCTGACTGGTTCAGGCTGAAGGCCCGGCCCCGGAAGCTTGTCTCCGTAGATTTCACGATCATGGCATTGATAGCCGGGGTTACCCCCGCGAAGAACAGGCCATACACAAAGCGCAGTATCCCGAACTCGGTAATATGCCCGACGAAGAACTGCAGGCAGTTGCCGATCCCGCCGCCAAGCAGGCCGATAAAGAGCACCTTGGAGAAGCCGATTCTGGAACCGAACTTGCCCCACTGCGGAGCGGCGATCAGGGTAGCAATACCAACTGCGGAGAACACGATCCCCGATTGCAATGAAGCATCATGCTCATTAGCTCCAAGCTGGAGCACATAGACCGTAAGCAGCGGCTCAAGAATCATGACCGAGAACATCGCTAGTCCGGACATGCCGAGCAGCGTCAGGAAGGCCTTGTTATGCGAAGCATGCTTGAGATCATCCAGAACGGAGGAGCGTACCCCGGAACGGTTGAACTTATGCTCGGTAGCGAAGAAGGTTGCGATCAGGGCGGCTACAAGCACAATACAGCCGGAGAAAATAAACGATTCCCGGTTCCCGATATAATGGCTGACGGTACCGCCGATAAGCGGTCCCATAATTCCGCCCGTTGCGCCGGAGGTTGCCATAATGCCAAGGGCGTAGCCGGATTTTTCCTCCGGGGTATTGGTAGCAACAAGCGCAATGGCGGCTGGTACATAACCGGCAAGCAGACCCTGAAACACCCGCAGCAAGAGGAACCAATACGGATCATGGATAAAAAAGGTCATGAAATAAAGTGCCGCTAAGCTGAAGCCCGAACGAATGAGCATCGGCTTGCGGCCATATTTGTCAGCTAGTGATCCCCAATAAGGAGCGATCAGCGCACTGGCGAGAAACGTAACGCCAAACGCGAATCCGGACCACATTTCCAGATGACTATTCACTCCAAGATCATTATGTAAGAACAGCGGAATGAACGGGATAGATACGGAATAGGCCGTGCTGCAAAAGAAAACGCCAATCCATAAAACAATCAAATTGCGTTTCCATGAGTAAGGCTGTTTCATGTTAGTCACATCCTAAGGAATACGTCGTAGTTTTCTTTTATTGTAAACCTATTTTTACAGAATCTCCATGTTACGCGGGAAAAACGATTCTTTTGTCCTTTTCCGCCCCCCCAGATTGGAGCTTGTACAGTTGATGGAGCTGCTTTGCATTCCTGCAGCAGCTATCGTCCAAATGGCCGTTGGAGCCTCTGTATACTTCATCATTATTAAGGCTAATGGGTGGTGCGATTGTCCTGCACAAGATCCAACCCTGGATTAGACAGCGGGAAACAGGCTGTCTTAAGCAGCCAAATGTGTAACACAGGATCAATTCAGGCTCTTCAGCATGGAGAGCCTGCCCCTAGAGGGAGGGGCAGGCTCAGCCAGAAAAACCGTTGCAAGTTTTAATGCCGCAGTGCTTCCAGCAGGCAGGCGTTAAAGAGGTCAAGCTCTTCGTAGAAGACGGCATGGCCGCTGTTGTCGAAGCGGAGAAGGATGGAGTTCGGGATGCTCTCTTTCATTATGATAGCCAGCTCGAACGGACAGATGCGATCATACACCCCATGAAAAATATACGTCGGCGCTTGGATGCGTCCCAGGTCTGCTTTTACATTCTCATCCCTCAGCGTATGTCCGCAGGCGATAATGGCACGGGGAGATTGGTCGAGCTGTACGGAATCGAACCATTGCCTGAAAGCCGGAGTTGGTTCGTTGTGGAAGAACAGCTTGCCGAACTCCTGCAGCATTTGCGGCCGGTCGCGGTTTGCAAGCGCAATTAATGCATCGAGACCTTCGGGCGGCATCCCCTGCGGGAAGCCGGGCTGCTGTGTGATGTAAGGAGCAGCCGCGGCGAACAAAAGCAGCTTGCTGACACCATGCCCGGCATGCCGTCCCATGTACCGGACGGCTACAGCGCCGCCCATGGAGAAGGCTGCAAGGATAATGCTCTTGAATCCCAAAGTATCGATGATGGCGCGTACATCATCAGCCATCCGGTCAAGACTGTAGCTTTCCCAAGGCGAATCCGATTTGCCAAAGCCCCGGAGATCCATCCGAATGCAGCGGTAGCCATATTTGGGAAGCTGGTTGACCTGGTACTCATACATACGGTGATCCAGCGGATAGCCGTGCACGAACAGGATTGGCTGCCCAACGCCAGTGTCCTCTACATACAGGCTGACCCCCGGTTCAACATCAATATAATAATTCAAGGCTTTAGTCTCCTTCTTGGCAGATAGAATCCTTCTTTGTAGTAAAAGTATGTGAAAGAACGTCCTGTTAGAAGAAGCAGCTCCAATGAAGCAATAGTTACTGGGCTTGGGCGCATCATGATGTTGGATGTGTATCGAACGTCAGCGGGCGGCGTAACCTTACAAGTCATAATTGTGGTCTACGTTGGATTTCATCCAGCGCAGAGCCGCTTGAACGCCAGATATTGCTGCTTACGTTGGATTTCGTCCAGTAACTTTCGCTGTAATATGCCACATCGTGCCCAAATGAGCTAATTCCGTTGGACGTTATCCAACGTAGCGCTGGTTACTGGTCCAAGGTGCCGCCATAGACTGCATAAAATCCAACGTAGGGCCGGACGGACGAACTGGTGCGGGGTCAGAGAAGCCAAGTAAGTCGGAAAAACCGTCTTACAGTGGGGTGGGCGAGCTGGTGCGGGGCTAGAGTAGCTCAGTAAGTCGGAAAAAGCATCTTACAGCGGGGTGGACACGCCGAAGTGGGGTCAGAGTAGCCCAGTAAGTCGGAAAAACCGTCTTACAGCGGGGTGGACGTGTCGTTGTGGGGTCAGAGCAGCCAAATAAGTCGGAAAAATCGTCTTACAGCGGGGTGGATGCGGCAGATTGGGGTCAGAGTAGCCAAATAAGTCGGAAAAACCGTCTTACAACACGGTCAACGTGTCGGTGTTCTCTGCCACAACGAGCAGATCGGCCTAGCGAGCGAGAAAGAAGCTACCCCCGCAGAGGGGAACGAGAAAAAAGCTGCCCCTCTGCAGGGGCAGCCGGGCAGCCTCGAATTATATTCTCGTCATATTCAACAGGCTGCTGTAGGCGACCGTACGGTTGCGGCCGTCGCGCTTCGCCTGATAGAGCGCCTGGTCGGCATACTTGAACAGCTCGAATACTTCTTCCGATGCATCCGGGAAGGCCGCGACCCCAAGCGACATCGTGATGGCTTCGCCGATTGGCGTAACCGCCTGTTCGATTTGGAGCCGAATCCGCTCCGCTGCCCGCATAGCCTCTTCCTCGGAGGCATGGGGCAGAAGCATCGTAAACTCTTCTCCGCCGAACCGGCAGCAGTAATCCTCGGCGCCCTTCTCGTCTAGCATCACATTAGCTACAAATTTCAGCACCTCATCGCCCATTTGATGACCATGCCGGTCATTAACGCTTTTGAAATGATCGAGGTCCATAATAATAACGGAAAACGGAGTACCCTGCTGCTTCCATAAGCTTGTGATGGCACCCATGGTCCTTCGGTTGGTCAGACCGGTAAGCGCATCGGTATTGGCTTCGGCATGCAACATTTCCTTTTGCTCACGCAGCTTGTTGAAGGCAAGTGCCACCGTATCAACCAGCTGGTTCGCTTCATAGTTCCAGCTGACATCAGCTGTCAGCGGCTTCAGCGTCTCATCCCCGCCGGAGAGGCGTGAAGCATATGTAGCCAGCCGGTTAAGCGGATGGGCCAGCTTGCGGGACAGCCAGAACGAAAGGGCAACCAGCAGCAGAACAAACGGTGCCGAGAACTTCATCATTTCGCGAATGACATTGGCCGAGAGCTTCGTAATATGGTCCTGCGGTGTTTGCGATACAATGCCCCATCCGGCAGCCGGAACCGGGGCGAAGCCGGCCAGAAAGCTTTGTCCTTGCGTATTAATGACGCGCTGCGCGCCGGAGAGTCCTTGCATCAGCTTCTGGACGACGGGATTGCTGCTCACATTATCCGAGATACGATCTTTGTCGGGATGGTAGATCAGATTGCCGGAAGAATCAACGACATAGAAGTAGGAGCCGTTTGTTGTATTGAATTGAACCCCTAGAATATCCCGAAAAATATTCGCTTGCTGCAGGTAGATGGAACCGCCGACAAACCCTTTGTAATTGCCTTTAGGATCAAAGATCGGATGGCTGACCAGCACAATCAGACGATCCGTTATCGCATGGAACGGCTTCGAGATATAAGGCTTCTTCAGGCGAAGGGATTCCAGAGACGCTTCGGAGGTGGGGACGCTCCCGATCAGATTCAGATTGTTTGGCGAGGTAGAGACAATAACGCCATTCTTGTCCACAATCGTCAGCGAGTTGAAGTAGGTGCTGGTCCCCATGAAGAAATCAAGCTGTGACAGGACATTCTTATCGNTCAGCTCGACATCCGAGAAGTAATCAGATGTCACCTGCAGACTNTTNTGCATGGATANNACAAGGGATTCCGTTGTTTTGCTTAAGTTNAGGGCAGCGATGCCGTTCATTTCGATTGTATTATTGAAGAGCGATTTCCGCTCGGTATTATAGCCGATAATAGTACTAATGAAGATGGTAATAAGAACTGATAGAATAACAACAAAAGAAATGATAGATGACAGCTTGAAGCCTCTTCGAGGTCGAATCGGGTAGATCATAGATGGTAAGCGATGCTCCTTCCTAATTCTTACTATCCGATAGTGTATCACTTTTTGTCGAAAGTATATAGAATCACGCTAAAAAAGAGCTATTCTACCAAATCGCAAGTTTGCTGCGATAAGGAAGAATAGCTCTTTGAGCTCCGATGCTACACCGATTTGCGTTCGCGGCGCAGCAGATAGATGAAGTAAGGTGCTCCGATCACCGCTGTTGTAATGCCGACAGGCACCTCGCGTGGGATGATCAGGATGCGGCCGATCACATCGCCCAGCAGCATCAGGTCCGCGCCGATCAGAGCCGACAGCGGCACCAGCCACTGATGCCGTCCGCCGACGAACAGCCGGGCGATATGCGGGGCGATCATGCCGATGAAGCCAATCGAGCCAACAGCAGCAACCGAGCTGCCGGTCAGCAGCGCCGCCAGCATCAGCATAATGAAGCGCTGGCGCGGCACATTCATGCCAAGCGCGGCGCTGCCCTCGTCGCCAAGCTGCAGTACGTTCAGCTTCGGATAACTGAACCAGACCACAGGCGTCAGAATCGCGATCCAGGGCAGCAGCGTCAGCACATCCTGCCAATCGCGCCCCCATAAGCTGCCGGACATCCAGAGCAGCGCCATATTCACATCGGAAGGATGCTTGACGAGCAAGAATTGGATGCCCGCCTGGAATACCGCTCCAACAGCTACCCCGACCAAAGCGAAGGAAGAGGGAGATAATGTCATTCGTTTGCTAAGCAGGAGCAAAATGATCAAGGCGATCACTGCGCCTAGAAATGCAGCAAGCGGAAGGGCGTAGCTTGGCGCACCAGGGAACAGGAATATAACCGCCGCCGCCATGAAGCCGGCGCCTTTCGTAATGCCAATCACATCGGGGCTCGCCAGCGGATTGCGCACAATACTTTGCAGAATATCCCCTGCAACAGCAAGTCCAATACCGGCCAGCAAGGCGATAACAACCCGAGGCAGCCGGTATTGAAGGATAATGTATGAATCCGGTGAAGGCTGCATCGTCAAGCTGTTCCACAGCTCGCGAAGCGGTACCGGAACGGCGCCAACCCGCAGGGACACGCATGCCAGCAGCAGGAGCAGAACGGAGGAGACAATTACGGCATAGATACTTTTTCTCATTCTGCCATCCCCCTGCTTCTGCTTCTGCGAGCCAGATAAATGAAGAAGGGTCCGCCAATGACCGCGGTTACGATTCCAACCGGAGATTCGTACGGAAAGGCAATAAATTTGCTGAACCAATCCGCATAGACAAGCATGCAGCCGCCGAGCAATCCCGTCAGCGGAACAAGCACGGCTAATCTGCCGCCAACCAGATATCTGGCGATATGCGGCACGATCAGACAGAGAAACCCGATTGGTCCGCATAAGGCAACGGCCGATCCGGCCAAAGTAATCACCAGCAATCCGCCAACCGCTCGTACGATAGCAATACGCTGCCCAAGGCCGGCAGCCACGGCATCATCCATCAGCAGAAGGCGGAAGGAAGGAACCATTGGAATAAGCACAAACAGACTAATAACGGTAAAAGGCAGGATCGTCCTCACATCTCCCCATCCCACGCTGCTTAACGAGCCAACTAACCAGAACATAATGCTGTCGGTGGAATGCTGATTCAGAATAATCATTCCCTCGGTTAAGGAGGAGAGCAGGAAATGGACGGCAATGCCGGCCAGCGCCAGCCGGACATGCTGCTGCCGGGGGCCGGCGAGCGACCAGACAAGCAGCGCACCAAGCGCTGCCCCGGCAAAAGCAAACGCGATGCTGCCGAACAAGGACAAGCCGTCAATCGCGACCAGTCCGATCACAACCGCGAATGAAGCTCCTGCATTAATGCCGAAGATATGCGGAGAGGCCAGCGGGTTGCGCGTAATCAGCTGGGTGAGCAGCCCGGCCAATGCCAGATGAACGCCAACTACAAACGCCATGATGGCGCGGGGCAGGCGAAGCGTCTGAATATACAGATGCGCTTTGTCGCTTCCCTGATACGTGACCGCTTCATATAAGGTCCGCCAGGAGATTGCGGCCTGCCCCCATTTCAGACTGCTGATCAGACCAACTATTAATAGAAGAAACGAAAACAGGAAGAGCAGAAACGCGGAACGTTTCTGCTTCCCCTGACTTGCAGCAGTCATCATGAGATTACTCTCCTAACTGGGCTGCAATATCTTTAATAATATGCTCGGAGCCGATCAGGCCGCGGGACAGCGCCCAGTTCCGGCGTTCAGCCGTAAGCACCTTGCCGCCGGCAACCGCCTCAAGCTTGCTCCAGAGCGGGTTAGACTCCCATTCATTCACAATCGTCTTCTCCTCGGTAGGAAGAAGCACAATGACCTGAGGGTTCGTCTCGGACAGCTGCTCCAGGCTAAGCTGCGGATAAGATTCCTCGTTCTTCACCGGATCTTGGTAGCCGATTGAGGTCAGGAACGAGCCTGCGAAGGAATGATCGGATTGGGCGAAGAAGCCCTTCGGATTCACGACAGCCGGCAGAATGGTATAGCCGGTTTCTTTGATTTTCTGCTTCTCGGCTTCAATCGTTGCCTTGTGCTCCTCCAGACGCTTCTGACCTTCAGCTTCTTTGCCAAGCGCTTTGGCGATAATTGCGTAGTTGTCCAGAGCCATATTGTAATCGGCCAAATGGTCGTTCAGAACGATAGTTGGCGCAATAGCTTTCAGTTGATCCAATACGTTCTTGTGGTGATCCGAATCGGCAATGATCAGATCCGGCTGCAGCGAGCTGATCTTTTCCAGATTCGGCTCATAACGGGAACCAACGGAAGTGTAGCTGCCAAGCTTGTCCTTCACTTCATCCATCAGCAGAGTGGGATCATCATCATCCGCAAGACCAACGGGCTGAACGCCAAGGGTAACAAGGGCATCGGCATAGCTAAACTCCAGCACAACGATTCTCTCGGGCGCTTTATCGAGTTCAACGGTTCCGAGCTCGTCGTTAATAACAATCTTCCCGCTGGCAGCTTCCTGCGACGGTTGCTCCGAAGTCTCTGCACCAGCGTTATTGCCCGAATTGCCGCAGGCTGCCAGTGTAAAAGCAAGTGCCGCGATTAACGCAAGCACGTAAAGTTTGGATGTACGAAAGTATTGCATAAAAAAAGTTCCTCCCAATCAAATGATTATGATAATTATTATCAATTAATTGCATTGTAATGGTTGAGAGGCGGTAAGGCCATATCTTATCTTAAGAAGAGACATGTCTTATTTTTAGATTTAGGTCGGCTTGACGGTAATTTGAAATTCAGAAGGGGACATGCCAACCTCTTTCTTGAACATCCGGCTGAAGTAGAAATAATCGGGGAAGCCGACCTGCTGCGCAATCTCCTTAGCGGGAAGACGGGTCTGCCGGAACAGCTGCTTGGCCTTCTCGATCCGCAGACTGCGGAGATATGCGGTCATAGTGCGGCCGGTCAATTTCTTGAACAGCACGGTATAATGCCCTTCGCTCATACCGGCCCGTCCGGCGAGCATCGGCAGCGTAAGTGGCAGCATATAATGCTCGTTCATATAAGAGATCGTGTCCTCGATCGAGCGGGTGCCGGATACCTTCATCTGCGATTCCCGCAGGAAAATATAGAAGATCCGCTCCAGCATAAGCCTCTTCCGGTACTGGAATGCGTACGCATCCGCACTTCCGGGTTCGGGAAGCTCTTCCTGCATTTTACGCAAAAGCTCGTCCACCATATAATGAATTTTCACTTCGCTGTAGGTGACAAGCTGGCCCTCGAGCGTCCATTCCTGCTCTGGCTGCGCAGGCAGCATGCGGTAGGAGAGAACCACATATTCGGCGGCCTTCGTCCGCGGCACTTCGATCCGGTAATCGCCATGTCCCGGATGGCAGGCATAGCCTTGCGTGCAGACAACAGGCTCGCGCTGCTGGGAGATGACGGTTACATGGCCGCGCCTGATCACAATAAGCTGATGCTGACCGGGAACGGAAGGCAGTTGGGCAGAGCGGGTATAAGCTTCTATATGATCCAGGCAAGGGATAAGGGAATTGATCTGTTCGAATGACATGGGCTGATCCTCCAGCAGATAGACTGACTGTCGTCGTTCTTCATTATAATCGATAACCCTGTATGCCAAAAATGCCCGTCTGGCCCGCCGCATGCAAGGATGCGGCAGATCAGACGGGCATTAACGTCATTAACCTTTAACGGCGCCGGCTACAACGCCTTTCACGATATATTTTTGCAGGAAGATAAACACGATGATTGAAGGCAGAACAGCCATCACCATAGCGGTCATTGCATATTGCCAGTCCGACGTATATTGGCCGACGAACGTGTAAGCCGCAAGCGTCAAAGTCTTCGTATCCGGCGAACCGTTCACCATCAGGAGCGGCAGCAGGAAGTCGTTCCACATCCACATCACGTCGATAATAACGATAGTTGCCGTTACCGATTTGAGCAGCGGGAAGATAACGCTGAAGAAGAGGCGGAAGCCCGAAGCGCCGTCGATTGTTGCGCTTTCGTCAATTTCTTTCGGGATACCTTTGACAAAGCCATGGTAGATGAACACGGCCAGCGGCGCGCCAAAGCCCCAGTACAGGACGCCAAGTCCCCATGTGCTCTCGGTAATATGGAGATTTTTCGCCAGCTGTAGAACCGTCAGCATGATCGATTGGAACGGAATAAGCATCGGCATAATGCAGAGCAGATATAAGAGGCCGCTCCATCTCGATTTGGTACGGGCCAGCTTATAAGCCGCGATGGACGAGACGAGGACAATCCCGATCAGACCAACACCTGTAATAACGAAGTTGTTCAAGAACAGCTTCGGATAATTGATAAAGGACCAGACATGCGAGTAGTTGCCGAACGTCAGCTTGCTTGGCAGGGCGATAACGTCGGTCATAACCTCGCCAAAGCTCTTGAAGGAGTTATTGATGGCAAGGAACAGCGGATACAGGAACAACAGAGAGAACAGAACCATCACAATTTCAAGGATGATACGTCCAGCTTTGGATTGACGGTTCATTATGCCTCAACCTCCCTGCGTTTGAAGATCGTCAATTGAATAATCGTTACGACAAGCACGGCAACGAACAGGATCAGCGCTTTGGCTGTGCCATAGCCGTACAGGTTGTTCTGGAACGTGTCACGGTAAATATCATAAGCGATACTGTAGGTCGTTCCGCCAGGGCCGCCGCCAGTCAGCGACAGGATGACGTCGAATACTTTGATCGAGTTCGTCAGCGCCATGAAGACCGAAATTGTAATGGAAGGCGCGAGCAATGGCAGCGTGATGTTGAAGAAGCGGCGGAATGGGCCGGCTCCGTCTACGGTAGCTGCTTCCTTCAGATCATCCGGAACGGACTGCAGACCTGCGATATAGATCACGAGGTAGAAGCCGACCGACTGCCAGAGGGATACGAGCAGGATCGAGATAAACGCAAGTCCCGGTTCACCCAGCCAGCTGAGCTTGAAGATGCCCCAGCCTGTGCTTGCGCCAAGCGATTCGAAGCCTTGCATGAAGATGAATTTCCAGATGAAGCCGACAATAACAAGGCTCAGGATGTACGGAATGAAGAACGCCGCACGCAGCCAGGTGGTCGATTTAAGCTTCATATCAAGCACCAGCGCGAGCAAGATAGCAAGCACGTTCACAAGCACAATGTACAGAACGGCGTATTTAATCGTAAACCATGCAGATTGGGTGAAATTCGTGTCATGCAGGAAAATTTGCTTGAAGTTATCAAGTCCGATAAATTTAGGATGCTTGGAGATCCCGTTCCATTTGGTCAAGGAATAGCGGATCGTCATAGCAAACGGGATGTAAAAGGCTACTGCGATACAAATGAGAACCGGCAAGGTGAACAGGCCGAACTCGATTTTCTCGCTCACTTTTCTCCCCATCTTCTTAAACATAGTTGCACCTCTTCTCGATGTCGTCAGTTATGTCCGTTATGACTGTTTGTCATGAGCCGACTATACATCAGTACCTTATTCGATATACTGTGTATTATAATTGGGCCGCCGAACACCCAAAATGGATATATGAAGCCAGTTAGGGGTAAAAAGGTGAACTGTAGGCAACGTCAGTACAGGGAGTGATTGAAATTACAAATTCTATCGCGAAAGGCTGGAACGCTTTGATCAAGCGGGTATCCAGCCGATTGGTGAACAAGCTTATTTTGCTGTTTACGACGATCATTATTCTTGTTGTTGGTTCACTGACCTTCATTTCTTACAAGATGCTGCAGCGGGAAGCGCTGCGTAACAGCATTGCGAGCACCTCAAACAATTTGCTCCTTGTAAACAAGAATCTGGAGGATTATCTGAAGGGAATGGAGCAGCTGTCGCTGCCGCAGATCAATTATGATGAGCTGGCATTCGCGATCAGCCATGCGGCAACTGATTATGCATCCAAAATGTTCGTCGAGGACTATTTGCGCAACATGTATTTTTCCCGCAGTAATGAGGATTTGGAAGCCATTTATTTATATTTTGTGGGAAGCGGGACGTATTACACGATCTCCAAGGAGAACTTCGATATCAAGATCCGGTCGGGCCATGCGGACAATATTCCGTCTATGTCCTGGTACAAGCAAGCGATGGCCAGCGAGACGAACCGGGCCTATCAGTCCTTCCTCCTGTCCGACTCGGAGCGAGGGTATGAGATGGATGCCAGCCGCAGCTTTATGGCTTATCATCGGATGTTTCGTTCGATCTCGACCAGGGCTCCGCAGGCGGTGGTGTCCTTCTATTACAACACAAGTACAATCGATAAGATTATGAAGGATATTCCGGAAAATAAAGGCCAGCATCTGTTCGTCCTGAGCCCGGATAATGTGCCGTTCGTCCTGGACGACAAGCCGTTCTACCAGTCGATGGTGCAAAGCGGCCTGCTGAAGCGTATTACTTCCGGTGGAACAGATGTTAACGGCCTGACCTGGGAGTCGCCGGAGGAGAACAAATATCTTGTTGTCTACAATGTAGGCGGGCAGGAGGGCTGGAAGCTGGTGAAGCCGATTCCTTACAAGGAGCTGTACACGGCGGCGAAGACTACCCGTAATCTGAACTTCATGATTGGTCTTCTGTTCCTGCTGCTGGCCGTTATCCTGATCACTTACTTCTCAAATGCGGTAACGAAGCCGTTGAAGCTCTTATCGCATCAGATGAAGCGATTCAGCACCGGCGATTTCGAAGCTTCGACAGAGGTGGTTGGCCGTGATGAGCTGGCCTATCTGTCCCGGCAGTTCAATCAGATGGTCAGCCAGACGAATGAGCTTATTACCGAGCGGTACAAGATGAAGCTGGTGGAAAAGAATGCGATACTAAAAGCGCTGGAGGCGGAGATTAATCCGCATTTCCTGTATAACGCGCTGCAGGCGATTTCGACCAAGGCGCTTAAGGCCGAGCGTTTCGATATCGCCGATATGGTGGATGCGCTGGCTCTGACGCTCAGGTATTGCATCAGCGGCAAGGATATTGTCCGGGCAAGTGAAGAGCTGCTGCATATCGAGCGGTATATGTCGCTGCAGAAGGCGCGGTTCGGAGGCAGACTGCAGCTGGTCATCGACTGGGATCAGGAGCTGAAGGAGCTGGAATTGCCGAAGCTGTCGCTTCAGACGCTGGTGGAAAATGCGATCAAGCACGGGGTCGAGATGGTATCGGCTCCGGTGACCATCCGGATCAATGCACGGGCGGCGGGCGGACATGCTTTTATTATTGTCAGCGACAACGGGCCGGGCTTTGCGCCGGGCAGATTAACAGAGGTGCTGGAATCCTTCGCTGCCGACTGGAATGAACGGACGGAAGAAGAGGGAAGTGTAGGGCTGGTTAACCTGAATACACGGCTGAAGCTGTTGTACGGAACAAGCTCGCAGCTTGTGATCCGCACAAGCCCGTCCGGCACAGAGATGGAAATGCTAATACCGCGAGGAGGCGGACCTTATGTATAAAGTGCTTATTATCGATGATGAAGAACCGCTTCGCGAGGCCATTCGTATCCTGGGGGACTGGAAAGGGCTTGGCGTAAACGAGGTGCTGGAGGCAACGGACGGGAAGATGGGGCTTGAGCTGATTGCGGAGCATCAGATTGATCTGGTGATGGTGGATATGAAGATGCCGGGCATGAGCGGCGCAGAGCTGCTGCAGGTGCTTGAGCAGGATTATCCGGATCTGCCTGCCATTGTGATCAGCGGTTATAACGATTTCGAATATACCCGTCAGGCGATTCGCTCCAAAGTGGTGGACTACCTGCTGAAGCCGATTAACCGGCAGGATCTGAATGCCGCGCTGCGCAAGGCGGTTGATCTTCTCGCGGCGCGCCGCGTCCGGGAGAGCGAGTTCATTAACCGCAATATTACCCTTAATATGTCTTTGCCGAAGCTGAAGGAGAAGATGTATCTGTCCATTATCGACCGCAGCTTCCGCAGCCAGACGAATGAAGCGTTCCTGCCGCTGATCGGAGCGGATGATCCGGATAACCGGTTCGCCGCCGTTGTACTCCGGATGCTGAATATGGAGAATGTGCGTCAGGCCCGGTTCCATTTGGATGTGGATCTGCTTCATTTTGCCGTGGCGAATATGCTTAATGAGATTGCGGGCGAGTACTTCCAGGCGTTCAGCTTCGCCAGTCCCAAGCAGGACCGCGAGCTTATTGTCATCTTGACGCTGAAGGGGGCTTACCAGGAGGACATTGCGTATCGTGCTTTGCACCAGATGAATAAATCGCTGGCGGCGCTGCAGGATTTGCTGGGCATTGTGGCGGTTGCCGGTATCGGCACTCCTTGTACTAGTATAATGGAGATCGCCTCCTCTTATGAGACGGCCAAGGCAGCGATTAACGGCATTAATTTGTTGACGCTGAAGGGATACTACGTGGCCAATACCTCCCAGAAGCCGGTTCAGGAAAGCCCGCTTGTTATCGGGAGAGTTCAGCTGTTCCGCGCTGCGCTTGAAGCGGGCAATACGGCGGGAGCGAGATCGATCCTTACCGAAGGTCTGAGGAAATGGGGAAGCGGGGAGCTGTTCACGCTGGGGGAAGCGGATCAGGCTTTGTCCCGTTGTATTATATTGCTCAATGATATTTCGCTGGAGCTTGGTGTGCCCAGGGAGAAGCTGCCTCTGATAGGGGAGCATCCGGTCCGCTTCATGGGCTTATCGGATGATTTTGTCAGCTACGGGCAGTTCAGCAAGCTGCTGGAGGATGTACTTCACTTCTATTTGGAGCAGATCCGCCTGACGCAGTCGGCGAACCGTCCCTTCGAGATTGGCGATATTAAAGCCTATATCGATAACCGGTACTACGAGGATATTAAAATTTCGATGTTTGCTGATAAATATTTTCTAAGCAGGGAATACATAATGAAGCTGTTCAAACAGCAGTTCGGATGCGGGATCCATGAGTACGTGCAGCGTATTCGAATGGATAAGGCGAAGGAGTTGCTTGATGATCCAAGCCTGAAGATCCAGGATATTTCGGAGATGCTTGGCTACAAGGACAAAAACTATTTCAGCAAGGCATTCCGGAATTATTTCTCCATTTCGCCTACGGAGTATCGAACCGCTCGCAAGGAAGGATAAAAAGTGAACTAACGGCAAGACTCCGCTTTTTTACCCTTAACTAGTCACTTATGTACATTTTTATCCCGATCCTTATTCATTATGATGAATATGTGCATAAGGTCAGCCTTGATTAATAGCCCGCCATACAGACGGGAAGTCGGAATGCTGGCAACTATGAGAAAATGGGGGCGTTACAATGTTCAAAAGAATTGCTTCGGTGTCGCTCAGCCTTGCGCTGGTCGGCGGTATGCTCGCTGCTTGCGGCGGCAACAACGGCAACGATACGGCTAATAACGGTGGTACGGCAAATAATGGTGCAGCTTCGGACAAGCCGGTAACCATCAACATGTTCACTGCTTCTCCTGAGTACACGGATGCGTTCAACGCATACATCGCCGAGTACAAAAAAGTGAAGCCAAACGTTACAATCAACCTTGAAATTATGCAAGCCGATTACAATACAGTATTGAAATCCAAGATCGCTTCGGGCAGCACGCCTGACGTATTCCAAACAACAGCCGGCGGCGACATCGATACATTCGCAGAATACAGCGCCGACCTGACTAATGAACCGCTTGCGGCTGCAATGACAGATGGCGTTAAGCAAAGCATGACTTCCTCTGACGGCAAAGTGTTGGGTCTGGCGGTTAAAGGCGACCTGATGACGATGGTCTACAACAAAAAGCTGCTGGCGGATGCAGGCATTGCAGAACCGCCTAAGACGGTCGCAGAATTAAATGATGATATCGCGAAGCTTGAAGCAAAAGGCATTACGCCATTCGCCAACGCTTATAAAGAGTGGTGGGTATGGAAGCATATCTTCCAACATTTCGTGAACTCGGCTGCTGAAGATGCAGGCACTACTCCTAAGGAATTGGTAGAGCAATTCATCGACGGTAAAACAACCTTTAACGATCATCCGATTCTGAAGGACAACTTCTTCAACTTCATCGATCTGACTATTAAGCATGGCACAGACAAACCGCTTGAGCGCGACAGCAATGCGGAAGTAAGCGACTTTGCGCAAGGCAAAGCAGCATTCATGACGGGTAAAGGCTCATGGGACGAGGAAGCGATCAAGAAGATCAGCCCGGATATCCAAATCGGTATTTCCGGCTACCCAGTAAGCGACAAGCCTGAGCAAACACAAATCGTAACAGGCGCCAGCCAAGCGCTTCGCATTAACAAGGATTCCAAAGTAGCGAGAGAAGCAATCGACTTCTTCAACTGGCTGTATACTTCGGATTACGGCAAACAATGGTTCTCCAGCGTAGCTAAGGTTATCCCGCCAATCAAGGATACTCCGCTTCCTGACCTGGATATGCCTAAGCAAATGGAAGAGATTCTGAAAACTCAACCATCCGGCGACCTGTCGGTTAACTACTCGCTGGATACCTTCCACCAGAAGTTCGGCGAGATCATGCAGGCTTACATCGGCGGCAGCAAGAAGAAAGATCAAGCGATCAACGAAATCCAGACTGCATGGCAGCAATTCGGTTCGGCCGAATAATTGAATAATCAAAAGCGGTCGTATCGGTGTGGAACCGATACGGCCGCTTTTTCTTGTGTATTACTGTGACGACTTCGTTCTTACGCAGCACCCAAAGCAGCATAAGGCGCTCCACGGCAAACTAACTGGTTACTTGAAGTGCCCGCTGCGTGCCTACGTTGCGCTCCATGCATCATAATGGTGCTCCCCCGCAAACAAACTGGTTACTTAAAGTGCCCGCCGCGCACCTACGTTGCACGAAATACAGTATAATGGAGCGTTTGAGCCCAGTAACTAGTCATATCCTGCACGGAATGCAGGATAAACTCTCCAAATCGCCCATTTGGGCTCAAATCGGCGAAATATCCTGTATTCTGTGCAATATATTCGCATCAGCCACCCCAAATGGGGTGAATATACTGCACTTCGTACAACGTAACTCGGCTGTTAGGGGTGGCAAGAGCCGCCGCCTACACTACGTTGCACCCAATGCATCATAAGGCGCTCCCCCACAGACTAACTGGTTACTTGAAGTACCTGCCATCCGCCTACAATGCACCCGATGCATTATAAAGGTGCTCCCCCGTAAACTAACTAGTTATTTAAAGTACCTGCATCATACCTACATTGTACCCAATGCATCATAAGGCGCTCCACCACAAACAAACTGGTTACTTTGAAGTTCCTGCCATCCGCCTACGTTGCACGCCATGCATCATAATGGTGCTCCCCCGCAAACAAACTGGTTACTTAAAGTGCCCGCCGCGCACCTACGTTGCACGAAATGCAGCATAATGGAGCGTTTAAGCCCAGTAACTAGTCATATCCTGCACGGAATGCAGGATAAACTCTCCAAATCGCCCATTTGGGCTCAAATCGGCGAAATATCCTGTATTCTGTGCAATATATTCGCATCAGCCACCCCAAATGGGGTGAATATACTGCACTTCGTGCAACGTAGCTCGGCTGATAGGGGACGGCAAGACCCGCCGTCCCCACTATATTGCACGCCATGCATCATAAGGCGCTCCCCCGCAAACAAACTGGTTACTTTGAAGTGCCTGCCATCCGCCGACATCGCACTCCATGCATCATAAGGAGCTCCCCCGCAAACAAACTAGTTACTTGAAGTCCTCGCCGCGCACCTACGTTGCACGAAATACAGTATAATGGAGCGTTTGAGCCCAGTAACTAGTCATATCCTGCACGGAATGCAGGATAAACTCTCCAAATCGCCCATTTGGGCTCAAATCGGCGAAATATCCTGTATTCTGTGCAATATATTCGCATCAGCCACCCCAAATGGGGCCTATATCCTGCATTTCGTGCAACGTAGCTCGGCTGGTAGGGGACGGCAAGAGCCGCCGTCCCCATTATATTGCACGCCATGCATCATAATGGCGCTCCTCCACAAACAAACTGGTTACTTGAAGTACCCGCCTCGTGCCTACGTTGCACGAAATACAGCATAATGGGGCGTTTGCCTCATAAGGCGCTCCCCCGCAAACAAAATCACTTTTTTTACCAGATAAGGTATGCTACACTAGTCTTCAGACGAAGAACGTCCCATGCCATGTGCGGCAACTAGGGGCGTTCTTTTTTTATTTTCAGGGAGGTTATGTGTATGATAGTTAGCTTTGAGGAGGCACATCAGCGGTTTATCGAGACTCATATGGAAGGCAGAACAGGAGAACGAAGGGGAAGGCTGGCCAGAGGGCATAACTTTGCTGAAAAGCTGCTCCTGCAGAACATTTGGTGGCCGTTGTTAGGCAGCTTCGAATATCTTCATCCCGAGTATGAGGTGTATGACTGGAACCGCAAATCTCAATTTCTGGATTTCGCTTATTTGCCCCCACACGGCAAGTTTGGTATTGAATGCGACGGCTTCCAAAGTCATGTCAAAGACATGGAACGCGAGAGATTCAGCTATTCATTGAATCGAGAAACGTTCCTGACAGGAATGGGGTGGAAAATGATCCATTTCTCCTTCGATGATGTGCAGAATCGTCCTGATATGTGCAGAATGCTGCTGCAGCATGTCCTCGGTCCCCACTTGCTCCGAAACAACACACCTATAGTGACAGTTCCAGTTGCTGAGAAGGAGGTTCTGCGATTTGCTTTTCGAATAGGCAGGTGGATTGGTCCGAAGGATCTGTCTGATCATTTCCGCATCAACTTCCGTACAGCGCGCAAAAGGCTGCAGTCTCTATCCGACAAAGGGATGTTAAAGCCTATCCAGCGGGGTACCCAAATTCGCTATTATGAGCTGACCAGCCAGGCTGTAGAGCATCTATAGACAAGAGTTTTTTCCCAGAGCAATAAGGGTATTGAGTAGAAGTAGGCAGAAATAGCCAACCTAATAAAAAATGCAGCAGCGTGACTCCCCCAAAGAGGAAATCATCCAACTGCTGCACTCCAAACTCATTTACATATCTACATCTTTACAATCTTTACAATCCTGCATCCTAGTCCAATACCGCTGTAATATGCTCTTTGGTAATTGCCCAGTGGGATGCGGACCATACTTTTGCTTTCTTCTCGAGGAAAATGATTTGCGGCGACTCATGCTTCACCGCTGTGTCCTCTGCGATTTGCAGCGAGATCGGGCGGGACTCGATGACTTTGACCAGTACATAGTCAGCATCCTCGCGCGGGTTGCCGTTCAAATATTCATTGAACTCGCGGTACGCATTGGCGCTTACCGGGCAAGTTGTGCTGTGTTTGAAAATAACGGTTGGACGGTCGCTCGAAGCCTCAAGCGTCTCGTTCCAGCCTTCCATAGAATCAATCTCGCGATACTGTGCCATAGGGTCACACACTCCTTATAAGTAAATAGTTTTTTGAAAGAGAGATACTTATTTCTGTATTATACCCCTGGACATGCAAAAAGTCATGCGCGCATGCTCCAGCATCATGTATAATCAAATGCTGAAAGCAATCGTTAATAACCTAAACCATTGACTATGTTTACCTCCGGGTATGAAGGGGTGCAGCCATCATGTCGGATCAAACCATCATCCGATTCGAGCAAGTTACGAAGCAATATGACGACCAGACGACCGTCCTGAGTAATGTCAGCTTCGAGATTGAAAAAGGCAAGTTCTATACACTGCTGGGCCCGTCGGGCTGCGGGAAAACAACCATTCTTCGGCTCATCGCCGGGTTCATTGAACCGTCCAAGGGCCAGATTTATTTCAACGGCAAGGTCATTAACCGCATTCCGCCGAATGAACGCCAGGTGAACACCGTATTCCAGGACTACGCGCTGTTCCCTCATCTTAATGTGTTTGAAAATGTCGCCTTTGGCCTTCGTATCAAGAAGCTGAAGAGCGCAGTCATCACGGCCAAGGTAAAAGAAGCGCTCCGCTTCGTCAACCTGGAAGGCTACGAGACGCGCAATATCAGCGAAATGTCCGGCGGCCAGCGCCAGCGGGTTGCTATTGCACGCGCCATCGTGAACGAGCCGGAGGTTATTCTGCTGGACGAGCCGCTCTCCGCACTGGACCTGAAGCTCCGCACCGAGATGCAGTATGAGCTTCGCGAGCTGCAGCGGCGCCTCGGCATCACCTTTATTTTCGTCACGCATGACCAGGAAGAAGCGCTGGCGATGTCCGACGAGATCTTTGTCCTGAACCAGGGCAAGATTGAGCAATCAGGCACGCCGAACGATATTTACGATGAGCCGATTAACCGGTTCGTAGCTGATTTTATCGGGGAATCCAACATTGTGGCCGGCCGCATGAAGCAGGACTTCGAGGTGGAGTTTGCGGGCCGTACGTTCGAGTGTGTAGACCAGGGGCTTAACCCGAACGAACCGGTAGAAATCATGATTCGTCCGGAGGACCTGGAGATCACGAAGCCGGAGCAGGGCAAGCTGCAGGTACGCGTCGATTCGCAGCTGTTCCGCGGGGTCCACTACGAGATCTCCTGCTACGACGAAGCGGGCAATGAATGGCTGGTCCACTCCACCAAGAAAGCAGCGGTAGGCGAGCAGATCGGGCTGTATTTTGATCCGGAAGCGATTCATGTCATGCGCTTTGGCGAGACGGAGGAAGAATTCGATAAGCGTCTGGACGCGTACAGCGAGGGTCAAGATGAGAACTAATACCCGTAATTTCTATCTCATTCCGTATCTCCTGTGGATCGCCTTGTTCGTTATTACGCCAATTGTGCTCGTCGTGTATTACTCCTTCTTTGATGTAGAGGGGAATTTCACATTCCATAATTACGAGAAGTTTTTCACACCGGTATATCTGAAAATGACATTAAGCTCGTTCTGGTACGCTTTTCTGATTACCGCATTCTCGCTTCTGGTCGCTTATCCGGCTGCCTATTTGCTCACGCGAACCAAGCATAAGCAGCTCTGGCTCTTGCTTATTATCTTGCCAAGCTGGATTAACCTGCTGCTCAAGGCGTATGCCTTTCTCGGCTTGTTTGGCACGTACGGCTTGGTGAACGGTATTCTGAAATTCGTCGGCATCGGTACCCAGCAGATTCTGTTTACCGATTTCAGCTTTATCTTTGTATCGGTCTATATCTTTATTCCGTTTATGATTCTGCCGATCTTCAACTCCCTGGAGGAGCTGAATCCATCGCTTGTCTTCGCGGCGCGGGATCTGGGGGCATCGCCGTGGACGGCATTCCGCCGGGTGATCTTTCCGCTGACGCTCAGCGGCGTGAAGTCCGGCTGCCAAGCGGTCTTTATTCCCGCCCTGTCGCTCTTTATGATTACGCGGCTTATCGCGGGCAACCGGGTTATTACGCTTGGCACGGCGATTGAGCAGCATTTTCTCGTTACCCAGGACTGGGGAATGGGCGCAACGATTGCGGTATTCCTCATTATCGCGATGGCGGTTATTATGCTGTTAACGGGCAGCAGAAAGAGAGGGCTGCAGAATGAAAACCGCAAAGCTGTCTAATGTATATCTGATCGCCATATTTATCATTTTGTATGCGCCGATCTTCTATCTGATCTTCTACTCGTTCAACAGCGGCGGAGCGATGCGCAACTTCGAGGGCTTTACGCTGGAATGGTACGAGGAGGTATTCGCAGATACGCGGCTGCTGATCATCGTGCTGAATACGTTCGTTATCGCGTTATTGTCGTCAGCAATCTCGGTGATTTTCGGCATTGCAGGCGCGCTTGCCATTCATTATGTCAGAAGACGTCAGCCGAAGAACGCGCTGCTGTCGCTCAATAACGTGCTGATCGTCAGTCCGGATGTGATTATCGGCGCGTCGTTCTTAATCCTGTTTACTATTATCGGCATTAAGCTTGGCTTCGTGTCCGTGCTGCTGTCGCATATTGCCTTCAGCGTACCTATCGTGGTCATTATGATTCTGCCGAAGCTGCAGGAGATGAGCCCAACGCTGATCGACGCGGCCCGCGACCTTGGCGCGAGCAGCTGGCATGTACTGACGCGCGTCATCATGCCGTTTATCAAGCCGGGGATCTTTGCCGGATTCTTCATGGCCTTAACCTACTCGCTGGACGATTTCGCAGTTACCTTCTTCGTAACGGGCAACGGCTTCTCCACCTTATCAGTTGAGATCTACTCGCGGGCCCGCCAAGGGATTGCGCTCTCCATCAATGCGCTGTCGACCTTGATCTTCTTGTTCACGATTCTGCTGGTGATCGGCTACTACTTCATCAATCAGCGGAATAACCGGGCTTCGGCGCGATCGGAGGGACGGGGATGAGATCATTAGTCCAGACTTTTGTCGCCGTACTGGTTGTGTCCATCGGGCTGATGTACCTGACCTCTTATCTTAATTCGAGTGCAGGCTATACGGGCAAGGATACGCTGACCATCTACAACTGGGGAGATTACATCGACCCGGAGCTGCTGGATGAATTCCAGAAGGAGACCGGCATCAAGGTCATCTACCAGACGTTTGACTCCAACGAAGCGATGATGACGAAGATCGAGCAGGGCGGAACGACATTTGACGTGAGTATTCCTTCCGAGTACGCGATTGACAAAATGAAAGAAGAACATCTGCTGCTTCCGCTCGACAAGAGCAAGCTGCCGAATCTCAAGTATATCGATCCAAGCTTCCTTAACCTGAGCTTTGATCCGGATAACCAATATTCAATCCCTTACTTCTGGGGAACGGTTGGCATTGTCTACAACCCGGATCTGACGGATCTCCAGTTCAAGAGCTGGGAGGATCTGTGGGATCCAAGCCTGAGGAATCAGATTCTGCTGCTGGACGGTGCGCGGGAAGTGATCGGGATGGGGCTGAACAGCCTGCATTACTCGCTGAACGATACGAATGAAGAGCATCTGCAAGCGGCCAAGGCGAAGCTCGACACGCTGACCCCGAATGTGAAGGCGATTGTAGGTGACGAGATCAAGCTGCTGCTCGCGAATGAAGAAGCGGCGGTCGGGCTGGTATGGTCCGGCGACGCGTCGGAGATCATGAGCGAGAATGAGAAGCTGGATTACGTCGTGCCGGAGGAAGGCTCGAACCTGTGGTTCGATAACATGGTTATTCCGAAGACGGCGAAGAACATCGAGGGCGCGCATCAGTTCATCAACTTTATGCTTGATCCCGAGCATGCCGCGCAGAATGCCGAATATGTCGGCTACTCCACGCCAAACGCCAAGGCGCTTGAATATTTGCCGGAGGAGATCTCGGGTGATCAGCGGTTCTATCCGGACAAAGAGCTGACGTCGAAGCTTGAGGTCTACCAGAATCTTGGTAAAAAAATGCTCGCACACTACAATGAATTATTCCTTGAATTTAAGATGCATCGCAAATAATGTTTTACAATTATTAGGATAACCGTGTTTGCGGTCAACCAGCGCCTTCTATTTCGGATGAAATAGGACCTCCGGTTGGCTGTGGGCACGGTTTTTATTTTGTCGAAAAAACACAGGAAATCTAATTTCCAGCTCCAAATTTCGAATGAAAACGCTGTTATTTTAGGATGAATCTTTGAAAACTAGTACAATAAGATCATTTTTTGTCGAATGATAGAAAAATGTGCAAAACTGCTGATTCTATCGGTCTATTCTGCTATAATGAGCTTCAAGTATTTACCTAGGTACATTATAACAATCCGATGCATATAGGCATAGGATCTGGAAAGAAACCCATGGCTGGATGCACCATTATTGGAATCCAACTGACAGAAATGGATAATGAATTGGCAATTTAATCAGAGGGACAGGCTCGCTCTAGCAGATTGCCGCGTTATCTTGTGTCTGCAAATACGGTTTTTTGGTATGTGGAGAAAGAAATGAAGTACATAAGTCACACTATTAAACTATGAGGTGAGCAGAGAATGACAATTAGAAAGAAACTTATCGTATCCACGATCGCAGCAAGCGTTGCGGCAACTGCATTCGCAGGACTTCCGCTGAGCAACAAAGGACTGGCGGAGAAATTAGGTTTTAATACGACTGCATATGCGGCGGCAGCATTCCCAAGCGCGGGGATCGTAGACTATGCAAACAAATTGCGTGCGGCGCTTGTGGCAACAAGTGGTCTAAAGGCAGTGCAGGATTTGCGTACAGAGATTCAGGGGCTGACCAAGAATGATCTGAAATCCATTGCAAGTCCAATTACAAGCAAAGTAACAACTGAACTTGGTGCATCTTTCGACGATAATGACAAGCAAGCTGTTGCTGATCTCGTTCTCGATGTGATCTCGATTACATACGATCCGAACTTGACTGAACTGGAAAGAATCCGCAATACCGATAAATATCGTGCGGTTCTGGCTAAACTGGCTGTAGGCGCTGGCTTCACTGCACAGCAAGTGGATGATGTGACCGTTGACGAAGTTGCCCAATATTTCTTCACTCTGCAAGAAAAAGTAGCGGGAATTTTGAACGGCCTGTCCACTGAACAGCTTTTTGCGGCATTAAATGATTCTATAGCAAGAGAAGCTCTCATTCAACAAGCTTTCGAAGCTTTGTCCACTGAGAAGCTGGTTGTTCAAGACATCTTTGATGCTTATGAGATTACAACGACTGACCTGAAAAACGTAGTATTGAACGCTCAAGGAAAAGTAGACAGTACAGTTGTTCTTAAAGCAGCTACAGCACTGTATGGCGCTTACCTGAAAATGAACGAGACGCCTACCACTCCTGGTGACGGCAACAGCGGTGTTATCGTCGGCGGCGACGAAGAAACAACCGTTAAGGTTCCAGGGGAAGTTACGGACCTCCTCAACGGCCTCAAGGACAAGCTTGCGAATGCACCGGATGCTGAGAAAGCGGCTATCCTTGCAGAAGCGATTCAACAAGCAACTGCGCTTGTAAACAAGCTTTCTACATTTGATCTGTCCAGCGCTGTAACAGTTTCGAACGGTCAGGCTAAGCTGCAAGTTAGCGGTTCCTCTGTTCTGTCCGCAATTGCAGGGATCGGTGAGATTCTGAAGAGCGTGAAGGAGCTAGCTCCAGGCGCAGCAGTTCCTCCGGTTCTTCTGAATATTAGTCTTGGCAATATCGCTCAGAACGATGTGAACATCGGCCTGAACAATGCGGTTATTCAAGAAGCAATTAAAGCCGGTCTTGGCGGCATCAACCTGACAGTGAATGGCCTGAGCGCAACCCTTCCGGTTGGCGGTCAATTCAATGGTGCAGTTGATTTCAATATCAACAAATCCCAAGCGGATTCGGCGACAACTGGCGGTCTACCAGCAGCTTCGGATGTATACAGCTTTGAGCTGTCCATTGGCGGCCAAGGCGTGACGGCGTTCACACAGCCAGTTATCGTAGGCATACCGCTTGGCAACTTAGACGGTATTGACGAGGAGCTGTTGTCACTCGCGAAGATTATTGAAGGCAAGCTTGCATTCCAAGGCGGTGCTGTTCAAGGCAATACCATCTTTGAACATCGCGATACATTCTCTCAATATGTTGTTGTAGAGAACAAAGTAACGTTTACCGATATCGCATCGGTTGAAGCATGGGCTGGCCGCGAGATTCAGGTGATTGCAGCGAAAGGCGCAATCGAAGGCAAGAAAGCGGGCGTATTTGCTCCGAAAGATAATGTAACCCGTGCTGAGTTTGCGAAAATGCTGACTCGTGCGCTGGATATCGATAACAGCTCGGCGAAAGAAAACTTCACAGACGTGAAGGATACCGATTGGTCCGCTCCTTACATCGGCGCAGCGGCTGCATTGGGTATTATTCAAGGCCGTTCGGCTGCGAAATTCGATCCTAATGCACAAATCACTCGTGCTGAGATGGCAACGATGATTGCTCGTGCATTGAAAGTAACGAAGAGCGCTCAAGATGTGACTGATCTGGATGCAGCACTTGCGAACTTCAAGGACGCAGGCTCGATCAGCGCAGCGCTGAAAGCGGGCGTAGCATTCGCTTCGAAGAACGGTATCGTAGTGGGCAACAATGGCAAGTTCTCGCCAAATGCATCGGCAACTCGTGCGGAAGCAGCGGTTATGATCTACCGTGCAGTTAACTTCAAGTAACACATAGGACTTATGACCTTCCTCTCATGAGCAATTGGTGGGAGGAAGGTATTTTTTCGCTAAATATTAGAAAATGTTGTTTTATATACAATTTTTGTCTACTCAGAACGGGACTATCGTATTACAATTGAATAGGCAACCGGGTAAGTAGGAGGAGGTTAATAGTGTCTGAAGAACTAGATTTAAGGCAGTACTTCCAGATTGTCAGGAAGAGATTACTGCTTATTGTTATTTTCGTGCTGGTATGCACCGCAGCAGCAGGCGTATATACGAAGCTGTTCAAGGATCCGATCTATGAAGCATCGACCAAGATTGTCGTGAACCAGACCAGCCAGCAGCTATCTGTTGGACAACTGGATCTGAACCAAATTAACTCCAATATTAAGATGATAGATACCTATAAAGAGGTCATTAAGACACCGGCTATTCTTGGGAAGGTCGCAGAGCAATATCCCCAGCTTGGCCTATCGGCCAAAGACCTCGCAGGAAAAATTCGCGTAAGCTCCGTGAATAATACGCAAGTCATGACGCTCGCTGTACAGGATATATCTTACCGTCATGCGGCAGAGACAGTGAATGCCATCTCCGTTGTATTCCAGAAAGAAATTCCAAATATTTTCCAGGTTGAGAATGTTTCCATCCTGAATGAAGCGCCGCTGGATGATCAGCCGGCACCGGTATCACCCAATGTTACGCTGAATATTATCATTGCTTTTGTGGTCTCTCTGATGATCGCCGTTGGCGGCGCTTTCCTGCTGGAATATATGGATGACACCATCAAGACGGAAGCCGATGTGGAGCGTTACCTGGGCCAGCCGACACTAGCGATGATCGCTAAGGTAGAGGCAAATGAATTCCAGACTGGCAGCTCGAGCAGAGCACAAAATAGGCAGAAGGCGGGGGGACTCGAGAATGTCACAATCGGAGAATAGACGCCGGCTGATTTCAGTCGTGAACCCGCGCTCGCCGGTATCGGAGACCTATCGGACTCTCCGGACGAATATTGACTTTGCAGCCATCGATTCTGCCCTTCAGATCATTATGGTAACCTCTGCGGGACCAGGCGAGGGCAAGTCTACAACGATTGCCAATCTGGCTGTTACCTACAGCCAAGCGGACCGCAAGGTTGTGCTGATTGATGCGGATATGCGCAAGCCAACGGCACATAAGACATTCCAGATCTCGAATCGATTCGGCTTGTCCTCCGTCATTTCGCAGCAAAGTACGCTGCAGGAGGTTGTCCAATCAACAGATATTCCGAATCTGGATGTCATTACAGCTGGTCCTATCCCGCCCAATCCAGCAGAGATGCTGGCATCCAAGCGGATGACGGATTTAATGGAAGAGCTCCGCACCATGTACGATATCGTACTGGTGGATACGCCGCCGCTGCTGGCCGTAACAGATGCGCAGATCGCAGCAACCAAGAGTGACGGGGTTGTCCTGGTCGTGGATCAAGGCAGGGTGAAGCGCCAATTCGCACAGAGGGCTATTCAGAACCTGCAGAATGTGAATGCCCGTATCCTTGGCGTTGTGCTTAATAATGTGAAGCGGCGTTCGAATGAAGATGCCTATTACTATTACTATAGCGCTGAAGTGAAGTAGGGTGAGCGGCTACAACAACCGTTCAAGGTAATGTCTGCTGCACCTATATCAACGCAGGCACTCGGTTACGCTGTGGGTCTACAAGGAACCTTAGGCATGATTGCCAAGGGTGTAACGTGAGGAGGGGTTAGATGCCCCTTCTTTCATGATCTAAATGTTCGAGCTATGTTTTTCTGCCGAAGGAAGACATAGCTCGTATATTTATTTACACAATATCAATTACATAGACAAATAGAGAGAGAAAGAAAAGAGAGGGAGCAACAGATGACAAAAGTGAGAAAGGCCATTATCCCGGCCGCAGGCCTAGGAACCCGGTTCCTGCCTGCCACCAAAGCGATGCCGAAGGAAATGCTGCCAATAGTAGACAAGCCTACCATTCAGTACATCGTGGAAGAGGCGGTTGCTTCAGGGATCGAGGATATTATTATTGTGACTGGCAAAGGTAAGCGTGCGATTGAAGATCACTTCGACAGCGCCTTTGAGCTGGAGTACAGCCTGATGGAGAAGGGCAAGCTTACGCTGCTGGATGAAGTCCAGAAGTCTTCAAGGGTGGATATTCATTATATCCGTCAGAAGGAAGCAAAGGGTCTTGGACATGCCGTATGGTGTGCGCGTAATTTTATCGGCGATGAGCCATTCGCGGTTCTGCTAGGCGATGATATTGTAGATTCTGAGATCCCATGCACGAAGCAGCTTATGGATCAATTCGAGCAGACGGGAAGATCCGTTATTGGCGTCAAGCCGGTTCCCATGAATGAGACTGAGCGTTATGGCATTGTGGAGTATAGCGAGAAGAACGGGCTATTAAGCCTAGTCGACCGTTTCATTGAGAAGCCTGCTCCAGGTACAACGCAATCGAACCTTGCTATTATGGGCCGTTATGTATTAACCCCAGATATTTTCAAGTTCTTATCGAAGCAGGAGAAGGGTGCCGGTGGTGAGATTCAGTTGACGGATGCGATTCAGAAGTTGAATGAATCCCAAGGTGTATATGCTTATGAATTCGAGGGTAGACGTTATGATGTTGGCGAGAAGTTAGGTTTTATTACGACCAATTTAGAATATGCACTGCGGAATGAATCGCTTAAAGGGCCACTGCTTGAAGTGATGAAGGAAATATTAGATAGAGAGCTTGCTCATAAATCCAAATAAACGGGGGGAGAATTCAGCATGGCGTTATCGCCTCTTCGGAAAGAATCCGAGATGACCATAGACAGCCATTTATCGATCACACATAATGCTCAAGCTTCAGCAAGAAGCACCAAACGGACTTACTTGATGATTAAGCGAATGATGGATCTTGTGGGTGCAACCATTGGTCTTTTATTATTATCGCCATTATTGCTCATTGTTGCCCTGCTGATTAAGCTGGAGAATCCGAAAGCACCGGTTTTCTTCTATCAGACACGGGTTGGAATTAATGAGAGAACATTCCGGATGTGGAAGTTCCGTTCGATGGTGCCGAATGCAGAAGCGCTATTAGCGGAACTCCTGCATAAGAATGAAATCGAAGGTGCCATGTTCAAGATGAAGCGTGATCCTAGAATCACACCAATCGGAAGATTTATCCGACGTACGAGTATTGATGAGCTTCCACAATTGTGGAATGTGGTTCGCGGGAATATGTCGCTTGTTGGCCCTCGCCCTCCTCTACCAAGAGAAGTAGCGGAATACAGCAACTACGATAAACTCCGCCTTCGTGTGAAACCTGGTTGTACTGGATTATGGCAAGTAAGCGGTCGTAATGGGCTGAGCTTTGCTGAGATGGTGGAGCTGGATCTTGAGTATATAGAGAAAAGAACTGTGTTGTTTGATCTGCAAATCATTATGAAGACGGCAAAAGCCATGGTTGGGTCGGATGATGCGTATTAGCAGAGAAATAAACTAAGAGGAGACCATAATGAAAGTAGCAATAATTCATGATTGGCTGGTTACATATGCAGGTGCAGAAAAGGTTCTGGAAGAACTAATTAGATTGTATCCTGATGCGGATTTATATTCAGTTGTTGATTTTCTACCGCCAGATAAACGTGACTTTATTCAGAACAAACCTGTAACAACCACTTTTGTTCAGAAGCTCCCTTTTGCAAGTAAAAAATATAGGACATATCTTCCTCTAATGCCCTTAGCAATTGAACAATTTGATTTATCTGAATATAATCTGGTAATTTCAAGTTCTCATGCGGTTGCTAAAGGGGTAATTACTGGGCCTCACCAGATACATATTTCTTATACTCACTCTCCAATTAGGTACGCATGGGATCTTCAACATCAATACCTACGAGAATCCAAATTGGAAAAAGGACTTAAGGGATGGCTTGCAAAGTGGATGCTAGCTAAGATCAGAATGTGGGATTATAGAACAGCCAATGGTGTAGATTATTTTATAGCTAACTCTAAATTTATTGCTAAGCGTATTTGGAAAGTTTATCATCGTAAAGCTCAAGTGATATATCCACCAGTAGATATAGAGGGATTTACAATTAGAGAGAATAAGGAAGATTTTTACTTTACTGCTTCTAGGCTTGTTCCTTATAAAAAAATGGATCTAATAGCTGAAGCGTTTTCTAAAATGCCAGATAAGAAATTGGTGATAATAGGTGATGGGCCGGACATAGAAAAGGTAAGAAACAAAGCAGGAAAGAATGTCATAGTAATGGGATATCAACCGTTTTCAGTATTAAAAGACTACATGCAAAGAGCTAAAGCATTTGTTTTCGCGGCGGAAGAGGATTTTGGTATCACACCTGTTGAGGCTCAGGCATGTGGAACACCAGTCATAGCTTATGGTCGTGGTGGTAGTCTTGAAACTATTAGGGATTTGAATCAAAGTAAGCCAACAGGGGTTTTATATTATCAACAATCAGTAGATGCGATAATTAATGCTGTAAATCAATTTGAAGAGGTAAGTGATTGCATTACAGCAGAAAATTGTCGTAATAATGCCGAGCGTTTCTCTAAGGATCGTTTTAGTAGAGAGATAAATACAACAATTAAAAATATTATTAATAATTTAGAAGAAAATGAACGAATTAATATAGAGATCGTCTGAGGTCAGCAAATCAATGCAAAATAGAATTTCAGGAGGATAAATGACAGATAAAATGGTGAGGGTGTTGCATCTTTTTCCGGAAATGGGAACTGGAGGAACTGAAAAGGTTATTATTCAAATTTCTCAATTCTTGAAAGAACATGAAAATTACGAAATAGCACTAGGTACTACAGATGGTGTTAGAAAACAAGATTTTGTCGATGCTGGTGTAAAATTATATAATTTAAAACATTTTTGGAATAAGAGAAAGTTGATATCTAATTTATTTGCTATACGAAAAGTAATAAATGATTATAAACCAACAGTAGTACACACACATACATTATATTCATTAATACTTGTATTTGTTTTAAAAAAACTATCTGGTAATAAAGTGAAACTCATTCATACTGGCCATGGCGGTCCGCGAAAAAATTATGACAAAATTGCAAAAAGAATATCTTGGATGACTAATAAATATATAGCCCTTTCAAGTGAAACCTATAAATTATTGGCAAAATTAAATAAGAGACAAAATATTTATTTAATAGAAAATGGAGTCGAACAACCTCCTGAGTGTGAGGTTGTTATTGAGAGGGATCTAAAAAAGGACCCATTTACATTAGCATTTATTGGACGCTTAACAGAGCAGAAGGGGATTCCTGTTTTAATCCAGGCTATAGATCTCTTAACAAAAAAGGGCTACGAAACTAAGTTGCTTATTATTGGAGATGGTGAAACTAAGCAAATGCTCAAACAAAATGTTATTGATTTGAGTCTTGAAGGTAAAGTACATTTCTTGGGATTTCAATCTAATCCATGGATACTTCTAAAGGATATTCCGATAATTGTAATGCCATCCTTATGGGAGCAGGGAGCCCTAGTTGTTCTTGAAGCATTGGTTAGAAACCATACTCTAGTTGCAACAAATATCAACGGCATTAATCATGTTATTAAACATGAAAAAAATGGATACCTATTTGAACCAGATAATGTACAGGAGCTAGCAAATATATTAATAAAGTTTATTAATTATGAAATACCTCTAATTAATTTAAATGAAGAAGAAAAGAAAAAGTATTATTTTAAAGAATCAACAGGCCCAAAAATTAAAAAAATGTATGAGGAAACCACGAAAATATGGTGAAGGTAATTGTAAATGCAACATTAATGGATGATAAAATGACAGGGATTGGCCAATATCAATACAATTTAATCAAGTATTTAAATGAAAATGGAAACCTACATTTAAAAATCCTTCTAACAAAAAACTTTATTAATTCTTCCTTCGGAAAAGATTTTATAAATTTGCTCAAGGATGTAAACCAAAATACTAAAATAGTATCTACTTCCTCGAATAAGCAACTCTATAGACTGAAAAGTATACTAGGTTTTTATGCCGAGAAGGGTTACATTTATCATGATTTAGCTTTTAATTCAACGTTGTCTTACCGCCCAAAGGCTAAGGTAGTTACATTTCATGATGCATTTTTTTTAGAACCCCATCTTTGGCCATCTCCAAAGGGGTTGCCTGCATTAAATGCAAAATACATACTCCCATGGTCTGCAAAAAATGCTGATCAAATCATTGTGCAGACAGAGATTGTCAAAGGAAAACTCACAAATCTTTTAGGGATTAATACAAATAAGATTACTAAAATTAACATGGGAAATACTATAAGTGTAAAAGATTCAGCCCGTCTAGATAATGAAGGAAACAACATTCTTGAGAAATTTAATATTAAAAAGCCATTCTTATTAATTGTTGGTGCTGGGCATGTAAGGAAAAGGACAAGTAGGATAATTAATATTTTTAAAAAAATGAATTCGAACTATCAATTAGTGATTACAGGAAAAAATGCTTTTCAGGAACCTGGTATTCAAGAGAGTATGGAGAATGTTGAGGACAATAAAGTACTGATCCTTAACTATGTTACTCAAAGAGAACTAGAGGTACTGTATAAAAATATGGAGGCCTTATTATTCCCTTCAAATGATGAGGGATTTGGTTTTCCAATCCTAGAAGGGTTATCCTATAAAAAACCAGTTATAGCTAGCGATATACCTGTATTTAAAGAAGTCGGTACTACATTAATTAAATATATGGATGTATCAAATGAGGAAGATGTAAAAAGAAATATAGAAAGCATTCAAGAATATAAAGTGGACATTTCAAGAAAACAAAATGAAATTAGTAATTGGTTAGCAAAATTCACTTGGGAGGAAAATGCAAGAAAGGTTTATTGTTTGTACCAAGAACTATGGAATAGATAACAGAAGGTGGTTTGTTAGTGAATAAGAAAAGCATAATACTTATTCATAGCCTATATTTCCCACATGTAGTAGGTGGAGCGGAAATTTCAACTCAGATACTTGCAGAAGTGTTGTCGAGTGTTTTTGATGTATATGTCATTACACTTGGTCCTCAATTAACAGGTACTAAATGGGAGGAAATAAAAGGAGTTAATGTAATAAGAATTCCGTCAAGTAATATATACTGGATGGGTAAAATTCAAAATCACAGTAATATTCAAAAAATTATCTGGCACTCTATCGACATGTATAATATATTTCACAAAAATAAACTAACCAAAATAATAAAAGAAATAAATCCGCTGTTAATCCATACTCAAAATCTGATGGGGATTAGTACAATTGTCTGGGATATTGCCTTCAAACTTAACATCCCTATTGTTCATACTCTTCGGGATTATTACTTAATTAACCCGTTAAATTCCGGGATTTACAACAAAGTACATAGAAAATTAAGTTTCCAGTTAAGTCAAAGGGTAGCTGGTGTAATTGGTATATCATCTTTCATGTTAAAAAAGCATGTAGAAACTGGTTTTTTTAAGAACTCAGAAAAGGTTGTAATTAGCAATGTTGTAACAGGAGATACGATTAATAAGACTCGCATTAAAATTCTAGGAGATAAATCCCTCAAAATTGGATATTTCGGTCAAATTGAATCTATAAAGGGTGTTAATGAGTTATTAATGGCCATAAGTGAACTTAATAGCGGAGTAGTTAAGGAAGTGTTAGTCTGTGGTGATGGTTCACAAAAAAATATTTTAGAACAAAAATTCAATAATGATAAAAGAATCAAATTTTTGGGTAAATTAAGCCAGTCTGAAACGAAAAAAATAATGTCCGAAGTTGATCTGACCGCAGTTCCTTCAATTTGGGAAGAACCATTTGGTAGAGTTATCATAGAATCTTTTCAGGTAGGGACTCCAGTTGTTGGATCATACAAAGGGGGGATTCCTGAGTTAATAGAAAATAAGAATTTTCTATTTAATCCATTAGATAAAAACTCTATTAAAGCATCAATTACTAGTTTTTATGAGAGTGAAGATAATGAACGAATTAATATTAGCAATGAATGTGTAGAAAAGAGTAAGAACTTTAATGAGGATATGTTATTAAGGCAACATATGTCCTTATATGAGAGGTTGACACATGGTACATTTAAAAACTAATACCATAGGAACAAGGTTTAAAAACCCAAGAAAAAGTACTAAAGGTTCTAAATCTATGATTAGTTTTATATTAAGGATATTCTTGTTTTATTCATGTATTTATGGGACATTATCAATTTTTATTGATAATTTATTTGTCCGATCTATCAAAGATATTATTCTAATAATTCTAGTTTTGTTTTCAGTAATCTATACGGTAGCTTATATAAGGTATAAAGTAATATATATTTCGTTATTAATGTATATTTCAATAGTTTTGTTAGGCTCTATATTGATGATACTCGGTTTAAATAGTTTTTATAGCTGGATGTATGGATTGAAAATAACTTTTATTCCGATGGGATTGCTATTTCTGGGTGTTGTTCTAAATAAAAAAAATATAAAAATATTGAATATTAAATTCCTACTATTAATTTTTATTGTAATTACATTGACTTGGGTCGTAGAAAGTGTTCTTGGATTGACTAGACTTTTAGATATGGGATTTGTTTATGGGGTTAATGTTAAGCACTTCACTTTGGGGATTTTAAGACTACCTTCAACGGTTGGTACACCAGATAGTTATGCATTTTTAGTGGCTATACTTGGAATACTTCTTGAAAGTAGCAAAGAGCTCAGTGAAAAAAATAAATTAAAGTGGGTAGTAAAGACTATAACTTTGGTATTTTTAGTTTTGGCAACTATAAGGTCTGCATTAATATTTTGGTGTGTTTATCAGCTATGTATTATCTTTAAGAAGATAGTAAACTATCAACGAGTTCATGCATTATATTTAGCTCTCATATTTATCTGTGTTCCAGTTTCTGTGATTTCCCTTTTTGCTACTGGTGTTGTAAACAAATTTCTAACGCTTGATTCATTTAAGGAAAGATTAGCACTATGGGGTGATTATGTCCCAAGTGTTACCAGCATATATGGGATTATTGGTTACGGAATTGGCACGGTAGGAGCAGCAAGTGTAAAAACTAAAACGCTGGGGTTGGAAAGTAACGACTCCGCAGTAGATAATCAGTACATAGCAGTGTATGATCAAATAGGTTTAATAGGAAGCCTATTATTTTATTTAATAATTATATTAATATTATTGTGGATGAGAAGGTTTCCTCACTCAAATGTAAAAATTGCAGTTTTGGGTGGGAGTGTAAGCCTATTAGCATCCTCTCTTTTTACAAATCTATTGGAGTTATACCCATTTAACTTATTCTTCTGGTTGTTTACTGGATACAATATTTTCGAGGTGATCAACAATGGGGGGAAAGAAACTAGTTTCTTGAAAACTAAAAATTCTGGATAATGAGTTGGTTATCCCCTATATATAGATAGAATGATAGTATCAATGATTTGATGACTTGGGCAGGAAGATTAGAAGCTATAGATTATGAGTGAGTGGGAAGACCTCGTCTTTAATTGTGTCTATTGACGAGCCGATCGGCAAGATCAAGGCAGATATAGGCAATCATTCGCCACAACGAAAGATTGGTTGCCCTCAGGTTTAAGTGGCCAACAAGAGGGACATATGCGTTATATACAAGCTTTAGAAAAAGCAATCGAGTACCTGGAGTAAACCTACAACGCTAAAATATTGCAAATGCCGCAGGTGCTTGGGCCAAACTCATTTAATGATGACCGTATTACATCACCACAGGCATCATGTTCTGGAGACCCCTTCTACATTGGATGAGCGATTTAAGTGGGAAAATTTTTAAGATTATAAAATAGTATACCAGGTTCTTTGGCTTGGTTGCGGTTGGCCAACTGCAAGTGCTGAGCGGAGAAACAACAGTAATAATTTATTTAGGGATGAGCTTACTAATTATCCTGTGTATTTTTATCATTTTCGTCCTCATGTTTGATTTAAAAGGCTGGTTGGAACTTGCCTTCAATCCACACAGAAAGTATTACAAAGAAAAATTAATATATTTATATTTAGATTAACCAAGATGCATTTATACGAAGGGGGTTCATTTAATGAAATTGGTATTACTTTCAGGGGGATCCGGCAAAAGATTATGGCCCTTATCTAATGATGCACGATCTAAGCAGTTCTTGAAAATTTTGCAGGGCGAAAAACAGGAACTCGTATCAATGGTACAACGTGTTTGGGATCAATTAAGAGAATGCGGGTTAGATGGTTCATGTTATATTGCAACTAACCAATCACAAGTTGGAATGTTGCAGAATCAACTCGGCCCTTCTGTACCACTTATCATTGAACCTGAGCGTAGAGATACGTTTCCTGCCGTAGCTTTAACGGCTTCATATTTATATTCTGTGGAGAATGTTGATTTGGATGAGGTCATAGCAATCTTACCAGTGGATCCTTATGTGGAAAGGAATTTTTTTCATGCGATTAAACGGTTAGAGGAGATTGTTCGAAAGACGCAGGCGGATCTAGCTCTTATTGGGGTTAGGCCAACTTATCCATCAGCAAAATACGGGTACATTATTCCAGGACGTGATGAGACTATAAATAATAGTGTGTTAAAAGTAAGTCACTTTCAAGAGAAGCCATCTGAAGAATCTGCTGTTGGATTAATTGAGCAGCAAGCTTTATGGAACTGTGGGGTATTCTCCTTCAGGTTGGGATATCTTATCAATATACTGAAAGAGAAGGGATACTCTCTTCAATACAGTCAGTTGGTGGAGCAGTATCATGAACTACCTAAGATCAGTTTCGATTATGAAGTTGTTGAAAAGGCAAAGAACATTGTTGTTGTACCCTATGATGGGTATTGGAAAGACCTTGGTACATGGAATACTTTAACTGAAGAGATGGGACAGAATCAGATTGGTATAGGGACTATGAGTGAGGATTGTATCAATTCCCATTTGATTAACGAGCTTGATATTCCAGTTACGATACTGGGAGTATCTAATCTTGTTGTAGCTGCAAGTCCTGATGGCATTCTTGTAACAGACAAGAGTGCAAGTCCACGTATTAAAGACTTCATTAACTACGATCAAGGACCGATGTTCGAGGAAAGAGAATGGGGCTGGATTCGATTGTTGGATGATGAACGATATGAAGATGACCGCATGGTAATAACGAAACGTGTTGCAATTAAAGCTGGTAAGAACTTTAGCTATATGATGCATCTGAATCGCGAAGAGGTATGGACGGTTGTCAAAGGTGAAGGTGAGTTTATTCAGAACGGACTATCTATGACAGTGAGGGCTGGAAACGTCCTTCATATCCCTATGAAAACTTTGCATAGTCTGAAGGCTAACATAGAGGTGGAGATTATTATTGTTCAGAGTGGATACTCGAAAGAGGATGAGATTATGGAGCTATATTCAAGTTGGTCGGAAATATCCGAACACTGTCTTAATATTTCGATAAGATAAAGAGGTTCTTAAATAAGTTTATTTTATGGAATCTTTGAATCTGAATCAATTTCATCGATGAGTTTCAGGCGTTGGCTATCCACTCTATTTTGTAAAGATTGTTCTGGACTTTGGAGGGGAAGTTGAGTGAGGGGACCTAAAGATAACGCCATTCGCGTATTATTCCATTGGGCGTCCGAAAATGAACAATGGTATAAAAGAGAGCAACCCAATCTTATTGTTCTAAAATAAGAATTAGGCGGGGCCTTGTGGATATGTCATAAGTGAAAAAATATTAAAGCCATGGATGAAGTGGGAACAGTGTACCGCTTCATTTTTTTGTTATAGTTGCATTAATTCTTTAAAAGAGATTTAGATAAGTCAAAAACATAATGAGTTCTGATAAATAAACCGAAAGTAAAAGTGGCCATCTAAATTGGCTAATTCCGGATCTAGTAGTGTCTGGGAAGCCTGTAAATCGAAAAAGAACTCAGTTTGTCAGAGTGATATTTTTAAAACTGTGTAGAATATCAGTACGGAAATTCAATTAATAAGGAGTTCTTTGTGAGCAATATTAGGATGAATTTTTTATATCAGAGTGCCTACCAGATATTTGTTATTATACTTCCTATTATTACGGCACCTTATGTTTCGAGGGTACTAGGCGCAGAAGGGGTCGGTACATTTTCATTTACCTTCTCAGTAGCCAATTATTTTGTATTGTTCTCAATGTTAGGGATTAATAATTACGGAAATAGAAAAGTAGCAGAGGTAAGGGACGATAGAGGCAAACTTAATGTTACGTTTAGTAGTATCTTTTCATTGCATTTTACAATCTCGTTTTTGGTGCTAATTGCATATACTATATATATTTTGATTTTTGTTAGGGATAACAGTATTCTATCTATTATTTCAGTTGTGTATATCATTGCAGCGATGCTTGATATTAATTGGTTCTTCTTTGGAATGGAACAGTTCAAGATAACTGTTATGCGAAACTTAATAATTAAAATTTTGACAGCAATTTTAATTTTCATACTTGTTCGTGATAAAAATGACTTGGATATATATGTTGCTATTATGGCTATAGGGACTTTTATAAGTCAGTCAATGGTTTGGTTAGTCGTTAAGAAGTATGTGGGCTTCGTAAAACCCAAATGGACTGACATCGTAGTGCATCTTAAACCAATGTTGATTTTATTCATACCAACCCTTTCAATCAGTCTTTATAAATTAATGGATAAAATAATGTTAGGAGTAATGTCGGATAAAACACAGGTAGGTCTATTTGATAATGCGGAGAAAATCATTAATATTCCAATGGGGTTAATAACTGCTGTAGGTACGATAATGCTTCCCAGAATGACAAATTTATTGACGACTACTGAATTTAGTAAAGTTGAAAAGTATATAGCAAATTCAATGAAATATGTACTAATTGTTTCATTAGGATGGTTTTTTATCATCAGTTCGGTTGCCCCTAAATTTGCCCCAGTTTTTTTCGGTGAGGAGTTTTTAGGGTCTGGAGTAATTATGCAGGGACTAGCTATAACTATCCCATTTATAGCTTTTGCCAATGTGATAAGAACTCAATATTTAATTCCTAATAGATTTGATGCTATTTTTGTAAAATCAGTTTTAATTGGTGCAGGCATAAATATTATCACTAATTTATTGCTAATACCACATTACCAGGCTCTTGGGGCTACAATAGCAACAATATGTGCAGAAATATCTGTATGCTTACTTCAATGTTGGGCTGTTAGAAGGAGCTTGTCTATTTTAAGATATGTAAGGGAATCATTTTACTTTATATTGTTAGGTGTAACTATGTTTATATTAATTAGAATATTAAGTGTTAATATATCAACTTCTATTTTTTCTTTGACGATAGAACTAGTAGTAGGCGGTTTAATATACGCTGTTGGAACCTTACTCTACTTTATTAAGAAAAAGGATAGTATGATCCTTTCTATAATAAAAAAATAATCAACTACTAATGTTGTTTGAGTAATAAAAGGATTAACGTTTACATGCAAAATATCTATATTAGTATGTTAATAAAATTATGTGAAAATATGAAGCGGGGCGATTATGTTTCTATGTTGAAAATAATAAAAAGAAGTATTCGAATCTCTATGAATAAAGTATTCAGTAAAGAAATTAACGTAAAGCTGAATTTTCGAAGAAAGCATGGTTATAAATTGAACTTGGATAATCCAATAACTTTGTCAGAAAAGATACATTGGATAAAAGTTTATGGCGAATTAACGAGATATGCTAATTATGTAGATAAGTTTGAGGTTAGGGAATATATAAGAAAAGTAATTGGGGAAGAATACCTCATCCCTTTGATTGGTGTATATGAACATAGCCGAGATATTGATTTTAACCACCTTCCTAATTCATTTATTATTAAAGCAACGCATGCTTCGGGATGGAATTTAATAGTAAAAGATAAGACTGAAATTAATTGGACTGAAGTAAGTAAAACAATTGACAAATGGATTAGTAGCAGTTTTTATAAAATTACTTTAGAGGAAAACTATAAGAACATACGTGGGCGTGTTGTTGTGGAGGAACTAATACAAGATAAATCTGGTGATTTGAAGGACTATAAGTTTCTTTGCTATCACGGGGAGCCGCGATTTATACAAGTATTTGGAGATAGGTACGGGGAACAAAGAAGAGATATATACGATACAGAATGGAACAGACTTCCGGTTACATTTGGGGGTTATAATAATTTTGATGAAAAGTGTAATAGACCGATTCTATTAGACAAAATGTTAGAATTAGCCCGTAGACTTTCTGAGGGATTTGCATTTGTTAGAGTTGATTTGTATTGTGTTAATGAAGAGCATATATTTTTTGGGGAATTGACATTTACTCCGGCAAATGGAGACAGTCGATATAATCCAACTGATTATGATAGATTATTAGGACAGGCAATTGATTTAGGCAGGTATTAGTGAGGTAAAGGATATATATAGGATGAATTGATAAAAGGGAAAATAGGGAACATGGCGGTAATAGCTGTTAAGCATGTTCTCATTTTATTATAGGAGGTAAAATTATTAATAGCAAAATAAATGAACTAGTATATTTACGAGTAGTTGCATGTTTAAGTGTTGTTATGCTCCATTCGATAAAACAAATTGTGGGATTTAATGTAATAAATCCTGCGAATAATATAGATTTCACATTATTATCCATTTCAGGTCTATTATCATTTGGCACCCCTGCTTTTGTTATGATATCTTCCATTTTATTATCTAGATCATATCCAAAAGATCTACCAAATAATTTTTATAAGAAAAGAATCAACTTCATTTTGTTGCCATATATTTTTATGGCTGTTTTCTATACAGTAGTCGATTATTATGATGATATAACCGAACTTCCTAGAGCTCTTTTATACAATTTGATTGGTGGTTACCATGGATGGTTTGTGATAATGATTTTTCAGTTTTATATTTTGCACAGTGTTACAATTAAATGTCTTAAATATATCTCCTTAAGGGTACTGCTAGTTACTTCTGCAATAATAAATCTTGGATATTTGGCGGTATTTAATTTTACTACGTCTCCCTCGAACAATAGCTTTGTAGAATTTTTCTGGAGTAGGGGGTTTTGGGCGATTTTTATTGGGTGGTTAGTTTATTTTATATTTGCCTATTATATTGGTACTGACTATGAGGCTTTTCTTGAAAGGATGAGGAAAAAGAAGCTGTTAATTGTTATTCTACTAGTAATAGCAACAATAGTTATTATATATGATAATTCTCTTGGTATTTTTAAATATGGATCTAAAAGAATTGACATGCCGTTTTTTACAATATGTTTGGTGATTATCCTCTTACTTGCATTTTCAAGATATAAAAATATCCCACCTATGATCGAGTTGATAAATAGATATTCTTTTGGCATATATCTTCTTCATATTTTTTATTTGAATTTTATAACAAAAATTTGTGAATACATTCATATTGAATTGAATTATTGGTTAATTCCAGTGTTATTTATAGCTGTGATTCCTCTGTCGATTTATACCATGAAAATAATTAATATTTCCCGATACGGAGAGTATATTATCGGTAAATCAGGAGGGGATAAACGGCAAAATAAATTATTTATTCAAAAAACGGTCCAAAACCGAAATTAGAGGCTGACGAATTCAAATGGGTGTAGAACAGAGATGAAAATGGAAAAACATCTGCAAATCCTGTAATGTTGTAAGTCCTACCAAACAACAAAAGGATATGACAGATGCCATTCTGGTATATCAACGAACTGCTCGGATTAACAGAGCTACATCTTCATTAAATCGTTTCCTTGGATACCCAGGAAGAGCATCTGGAGGCATCACTTGTAGCCTACAAATAGCCATGCCCCGTCCCTTCGTTTGGCGCGTGCGTGTTAAAATTAGCTTCGTCTGGACGACGACGTATGGCTTTGTAGGTCCTAAACAGCAATATAGTCGGGCCTTCCGTAGCCAAACGGCAGAACAGACGCGTGGCTCCATGGCAGCACATAGCGCACGAATACAGGAAGCGCCTTCCAGCACGGTTCAGTGGATGCATCAAGAAGCCATTCCAATTGATAGATCGTCAAAAAAAGCAACTCATTTTAAACCGCCCAGTCTATGTGAGAATGTAACTTTCGTTAGACAGCCCGTTTTATATCCATAGGATTTAAAACGAAACCGCATTAATAAAAATGATTGGATCTGAGTAGGTTTTTTGCTCTTAAGGAACACGATACAAAAAGACAAATAGATGAATAAAAACAAGTCTGCTGCTTGGCCCCAAAAAGTAATTTTGGTAATCTCAGATATTTCACCGGTTGCCTTATAGCGGCAAGTCAAACTAAGAATATATCTCTTGGAGTATCTAGCTTTTCATAGATTAATTTGTAAGCTTTTGAGGGGTGCTGTTTAACTGGACTAGGGTAATAGAGGATCCATGCAGACGAACTTCTTCAGCAAAGATGTCAATCAACATGAACTAAGAGGGATTCTCTGTAGACGATTAATCCTGATAAACAGAATAGAGTCGTCTATTTCGGAATTAGAATGAATATAAATGTACAGGATTTGGCGGCACTGGAGCTATGGATGATGCGTGCCTCTTTATTGTTTTATTGTGTCGGGCAACATTAAGGTGAATCATATAAATATTGTAGCTATTTTGCTTTCTATACGGAATCACAAAATTATATAGCTCCATCGGATCTTCTGATTAGCAAGTCTGGATGGGTACAGTTGGGAAAGCGGTATGCCTTCAGAGGCCTCTGCCTCTGCTTCATCGTAGCAAGATGAAGGAAAAGAGCATACGATTGATGTTCTTCGGAATCGGCATCCCCATTGAATTATGGAGTGGTAGCAATTACTTTAAGACAACATGCAAAGGGTTATAGATAGGGAGCATTTATTTATAGATAGACAGCGGCGTAATAAGGCAGCTTACATTGCTGATTATCGCAGACAAATTGTAAGGAGTGGATGAGGATGAAGCTGGCAGTAATCGGTACCGGGTATGTTGGCTTAGTCTCGGGGGTATGTTTCTCCGAACTAGGCAATGAAGTCATCTGTGTAGACAATGCCAAATCGAAGATTGAGTTGTTGAATAACGGTGAAGTTCCTATTCATGAGCCTGGTCTTAAGGAACTGATCGCAAGCAACACGGGAGCGGGGCGATTGTCCTTCACAACGGATTTGGCTGCTGCTGTGAACGCTTCAGAGATCATTATTATTGCTGTTGGCACCCCGTCCTTGCCAGATGGAAAGGCCAACTTGGCCTATATTGAGCAAGCAGCGGCGGAAATTGGCCGTGCCATTAATGGATACAAGGTTGTTGTTGTGAAAAGTACGGTACCGGTAGGAACGAATGAGAAGGTTGCAGCGATCATTCGACATTATGCGACGGAATCTTTTGACTTTGCTTCTGTTCCTGAATTCCTGCGAGAAGGAACAGCTGTTAAAGACACATTGAATCCGGATCGAATTATTATCGGGACGGAAAGTGAGCACGCAGCAGAGATGCTTACTGTGCTGCATCGTCCATTAACCGATCAAATTACAATTACTGATGTACGCAGCTCTGAGATGATTAAGTATGCTTCTAATGCTTTCTTGGCTACCAAAATCTCATTCATTAATGAAATTGCTAATATCTGTGAGAAGGTAGGGGCAGATGTAGAGGAAGTGGCGAAGGGGATGGGGATGGATCGGCGTATCGGTTCATCTTTCTTGAAGGCCGGTATCGGATATGGTGGCTCTTGCTTCCCGAAGGATACGCAGGCTCTAATTCAAATTGCTGGACAGATGGATTATGATTTCAAGCTGTTGAAATCAGTGGTTGAAGTGAACCGTGACCAACGCTTTAATGTGATCCGAAAGCTGGATGAATTGCTGGGAGACCTTACTGGTCGAACCATTGGTATCTGGGGATTGGCCTTCAAACCGGAAACGGATGATGTGCGTGACGCTCCAGCCTTTGAGATTATTGAGACGTTATTGGAGCGAGGAGCACAGGTCAAAGCTTATGACCCCATTGCATCGAGTAATTTTGAAAGAATCTTTAACCGGCCTGAAGTAGAGTACTGTACATCGGCCCAAGAAGCTACTGAAGGTGCTGATGCACTTTGTATCCTTACGGAGTGGAAGGAATTTATCCATATTCCATTATCCGATATTCAGAAATGGCTGAAGACACCTAACTTAATTGACGGTCGAAATATTTATCGGGAAGAAGAATTGGAAGCAACACCGTTCGCCTACTACTCAATCGGCAGACCTAAGATGAATAACGGTGTGAAAGAGACGAATCCTATTCTTTCCTTCTAAATCTATTATGAATAAACAGGAGTCAACATGGATATCCCACGGAAGAAGACCAAAAAAAAGTTGAAGCCTTGGATGAAGTGGGTCATAGGTACCGCTTCATTTTTTGTTGTAGTAGCTTTACTCTTTACTAGTGTGGCTTACTATTATATCAAGTCTATTGATATTAATGATATTGCATCCAGACACAACACGGATATAGTAGATGGCTCTGTAGAGGGAAAAACAGAGCCTAAGAAACTGCCGACTATTATCGAGAAGCCAGTTGAGAAAGCCAGCCAGTTAATCGGTGGAGAGAAGATCGACAGTGCAGATGCCCTTGATGTTGCTGCTATTCTTCTTAATTCGGGTCTTAGCCTGAAACAAATCTCTTATTTGCAGGGCAATGCAACAACAGATCTGTCTGTTGAAGAGAAGCAGAAAATCCGGGATTTATTATTGTCTAAGCTCTCTGATGAAGAGATAGGATTGTTAAGATCGATCACCAAACAATATGGGATAGGGCTCAATATTCTTAACCCAGATTACCCAATCGAATGGGTGGGCGAAAGAGACCCAGAGAAGATTAAGGAACATAGTGAAGCCTGGAAAAAAATGAACCAGCAATCTGATGGTTTAACGAAGTCTCCGGAGGTTACTAAGCCTACTGAATCAAACAAGCCAACTGAGCCGGAGAAACAACCAACACCAGAGCTTGCTCCTGATCTGAAGCAAGCTAAGCAATCCATTGACTCCAAAACGGAATCCCAATTAGCCTCTCTTTCCAGCACTTGTAAAGCCAAAAGCAATGCCATCCTTCAGCAGATCGTTGGCAGTGCAGACGGGATTACCTTAGAGGAGCTTCAGAATAAATATTTAGGGAAAGTCATGGAGGCCGAGGGCTCATGTGATGTACAGTTCCAGGGCATTGTGAGTCAAGCGGCCTCTAGTTATGCTGACGCAGGTGTTGATAGCTCTGCAATGCCGGATTGGAATGCGAAGTACGAAGCAAGCAAGCAAAGTGTACGAGCCTCTGCCATCAGTGCTATTGCCAAAGCTATTAAATAATAAAAAAACAAGAGGAGAATTAAAATGATGAAAAATTTACGCCATTACACACTCATGCTGTTAATTGTCGCTTTATGCACCGTACTGCCGCTTACGGCAGGTGCAGCCTCCAGTTCCGTCACGATTAAGACACAAGCGGTTAACCTGACTTTTGACGGACAAGCTCTTACCTTACCAGACGGGCAATATGCTTTCCTTTATCAGAACCGCACTTATATTCCAATCCGCTTCATCTCTTACGCTCTGCAGAAATCGGTGAAATGGGATCAGAAGACTTCTAAAGTAACGGTAGCAGATCCTACAGCTGCAGAGAAGGAAGCTCTTGCGAAGCTGCTCGCAGGTGCGGCAGCCGGTGGTAAACAGCCAGCAGCTGGCAAAAGCATCGCGATCAAGCCGGTTCAAGCTACGCTTGTATTTGATGGTCAGACCAAAGCACTTCCTACAGGCCAATCCCTCTATTCGTATAACGACAGCATCTATGTTCCTCTTCGCTTCATGTCTGAAGCGGTAGGCACAGAGATTATTTGGAATCAGAAGACAAACAGCATTACAGGAGAGTCTCCTGCATACAAAGCTGCTCAAGCTGGTGAAAATAATGGCACGGGAGAGGGAACTAACCCTGGCACAACAGATCCAGTTGATCCTGCCAAGCCTACCAAAGCATCAATTGAAGCGGCTGGTTCGGCTAGGTTAACTGCACTTGAAGCAAGCTGCCAGGCAACACTGACGGCTATGATTAATCCATATTTGACTGGTGATGATGCTGCGAAAGAAAAAATCAAAGCAGAAGCAAAGCAACAGGTTGATCAATGTACAGCCGACTTCAATAAGATTCTTCAAGATACAACTGCTGAGCTTACCAAGTACGGATACAGCCTGGAGATTATTGATGCTTATAAAGCTCAATTCGAAGCTGATATGCAAGCAGGCCTGGATTTCGTCAAAGGATTGTCGTAAGCATGCAAGACACCCCCTGCAGCTTGGCTGCAGGGGGTGTCTTTATAT